>Ga0272482_10000026_pt1 | contig 47805 bp, 40 predicted proteins | sample RVTome_8_FD_192427 | JGI IMG/M metagenome (GOLD analysis project Ga0272482, IMG submission 192427) | Soil microbial communities from uranium-contaminated site in the Upper Colorado River Basin, Wyoming, United States - RVT160D0 (version 2) ...
GGGAGCCGACAAGTACCTGGCGACGCAGAAGGCGCACCCGTACGGCATCGCGTACGCGCCGAGCGACAACGTGTACGACTGGGGCTCCAACAACCTGGTCATCAACAACCTGGTCGTGGTCGCCGCCGCGTACGACCTGACGGGCAAGGACCGCTACCTCGACGGCGTCGTGCAGGGGATGGACTACATCTTCGGCCGCAACGCGCTCAACCAGTCCTATGTGACCGGTTACGGCGAGGTGGCGTCCAAGAACCAGCACAGCCGCTGGTACGCCCGCCAGCTCAACCCCGACCTGCCCAACCCGCCGGTCGGCACGCTCTCCGGCGGCCCGAACTCGTCGATCCAGGACCCGGTCGCGCAGCAGAAGCTGCAGGGGTGCGTCGCGCAGTTCTGCTACCTCGACGACATCGAGTCGTGGTCGACCAACGAGCTGACCATCAACTGGAACGCGCCACTGGCCTGGATCTCCGCGTTCATCGCGGACCAGGGCAAGGGCTAGAGCGGCTAACTAGATAGGCACTGTCGTGGCTACCGCGACCAGCTCGCTGGTGTGGGATCCGGCGATCCCCACGTCCGGCGGGCGGGGGCGGTAGCCCGGCAGGCCGCTCAGCCCGTCGCTGCCGTCCATCACCCGCAGGCTTACCCTGCCCGCGGGACCGTTGGACGGCCGCAGCACCAGCTCCACCTCCACGCCCTCGGGCGGCGGGGCGTGAAACACCATGCCGAACGACCATCGTTCGCCCTCGCGGCCCACCGGCGCGGGCTGGCCGGCGACGCGGGCCGAGACGACCGCGGCGGTCGCGGCGTCCACGTGCAGGGAGAGCAGTCGTACGGGGCGCTGCGGCCGCACCCGGAGGAGTACGTGCCGCTCGCCCGAGGCGCTGCGCAGCTGCTGAACCTCCACTGTGGGCGCTTGTAGTGGAGCCACCTCGGCCGGCCCGGCGCGGAAGTCGTCGTCGCCGAGCCCCGGGAAGTCGGCCAGCGGCGCCGGGTCACCGGAGACGTACCGCGACGTCCACTCCTGCTCGGTGCTCTCCTGGCTGAGCCACGCCGCCTTGCCGGTGCCGGTGTCGAGCGCGTACATGAGGTGGGTCGGCGACGGGTGCTCCGCGTCGAAGCCGTCCGCCGACAGCCCCACCACGGTGAACACCACCGCGGCCACCCCGCTCGCGAGCCCTGGGTACATGGCCCGCCGCCGGGCCAGCATCGCGGCCATCGCGCGCTGCCCGCCCGCCTCGGCGAAGAGCAGGTCGACCACCGGCAGGGCGGCGAGCCCCAGCAGCACCGAGAAGAGCGCGCCCACCGCCCCCATCGCCAGCCCCAGCGCGGGGAAGAGCAGGGTGACCGTGGGCAGCAGGATCACCGTGGCGACGGCCGCGACGGCCGTCACCGCCACGACCCCGACGCGGGGCACGGCCAGCGCGAGCAGGCCACCGATCGCGGCGGCCAGGGCCGGGAGGCTCGTCAGGTACGACCCGCCGGGCGCGACGGCCGCGAGGGCGAGACCGAAGACGACGAGCCAGCCGAGGCCCCCGATGGCCAGGGACGCTGGGCCCAGGCGGCGACGTAGCAGCGCGTACCAGGTGAAAAGGACCAGCGCGGAGAGGGAGACGACCGCGAGCCGAAACCACAGTGGACGGTATGGGTCGGCCATTTCGGTGTAGCCCGGCCGTATCGCGGCGAGGATGGCCCACAGCACCTGTGCCAGCACCGGCGCGAGGACCACGGGGATGAGGCCGAAGCCGAAGCCGGCCGCCAGCCGTGGCCACGTCGTGCGGCCGTGGCGGCGGGCCAGCCAGGCCAGCGCGGCGGTCGCGATCAGCGCGGCGAGCGCCAGCGGCCAGGTCAGCCAGCCCGGGTAGCGGAACAGGCCGCCGGGGACCGGGAAGTACGTGGCGTCACCATTAGTCTCCATAGTGGACAGATCGACCCGGCCGAACTCGCGGGCCAGCGCGAGCGCATTGTCACCGTGCTGCTGGAGGCTGTCCCGGTGCATGCTGGCCGGGGTGTCCAGCGGCGTGTGGTAGACCGCCGCGCCGTCGATGTACGCGGAGTTGAGCCCGGCGAAACCCTTGTCCAGAAAGGGGGTGAAGTCGGTGTCGTTCGGCAGCAGGCGATAGACCTCGACGGCGAACGACGTGCCCACCGGGTGCGGCGCGGCCCGCCCGAAGACGTCCACCAGCGCGGCGTTGCGCCGGGACGTCTCGAACGTGATGACCGGCCCGCTGCTGCCGCGCGCCTCGAGGTTGAGCACCACGCCACCGTTCGCGGCGAGGGGGTGGGAGGAGACGAACGCGGAGGCGCCGCAGAGGCACGCCTCCTCGGCGTCGGTCAGCACGAACACCACGTCGTTGCGCGGCCGCGGCCCGTTGGCCAGAGCCCGCGCCACCTCCAGGATCGTGGCCACGCCCGCGCCGTCGTCGTTTCCACCCGGACCCACCTGTACCGAGTCGTAGTGGGCGACCAGGAAGACGCGGCCGGTAGAGGCGGTGCCGGGCAGGGTGGCCACCACGTTGCGGACCCGGGCGAAGGTCTCGCCGCCCGCGCCACCGGAGAGCTGGCCGGCCTCGGTGCCCACGGTGTCCTGGACGGTCGGCGACAGACCGATGTCGCGGAGCGTGGTCACGATCCGGTCGCGGTTTCGGTCGTTCGCGGCGCTACCGGCCACGTGGGTCTGCGCGCCGAGCGCCTCCACGTGGGTGTAGGCGCGCGCGGCGCTGAACTCCCCGGCCGGCGTATCCGGGCCGCGCGGAGCCGGCGGACGGAGGTCGAGCAGGGTGATCGCACCCACCGCGACCAGCGCGGCGACGGCAGCCAGGGCGGCCAGGCCACGGTGGCGGGGGCGGGTCAGCGCGCGGTCCGCGGGGGCTTCCAGATCCACGACCATGGCTGACATCATGCGTCCGCGAGGCCGCCCACACACCCACCGGGGGCGGCGGGTCGCCGGCACTGCCGCGCGTGGCCTAGCGTGTTGGCATGTCTGTCGCAGGTATGTCAGCGCGGCGCTCCCAGGGAGCGGTGCGATGACCGTCGTGCCTCCGCGGGCATATCCGTACGGAGGGGCTGATCCGGGCACCACCATGCCCAGCGGCGAGCGCCTGCGGGTGCTCCTCGTGGAGGATGACGACGCCGACGCCTTTCTCGTGGGCGAGCTGCTCGCCGAGGCCGACGCCAAGGTCGACCTCGCCGTGGCCACCAGCCTCACCGAGGCACGCGAGCGGCTCGCCAGCGTCGACTGCATCCTGCTCGACCTCGGTCTCCCGGACGCGCAAGGGCTCGACGGGCTCCGCCAGGTGCTCGCGATGGCCGTGCACGCGGCCGTCGTCGTGCTGACCGGCCGCCAGGACGAGCCCCTCGGCGTCGGCGCGGTGGCCGAGGGCGCCCAGGACTATCTGCTCAAGGGGCAGGTCGACGGGGTCCTGCTGACCCGGGCCCTGCGCTATGCCGTCGAGCGCAAGCGGTCCGACGAAAACGCCCGGCGGCTGCGTGAGGTGGAGCTGCGCCAGGAGGAGTCGGCCCGCCTGGAGCGCGGCCTGCTGCCACAGCCGATCATGACCACCGACGTCGTCCAGACCCACCCCTTCTACCAGCCGGGCCGGCACGCCGCCGTGATCGGTGGCGACTTCTACGACGTGGTGCAGGCGGGCGACCGCCTCCACCTGATCGTCGGCGACGTCTGCGGCCACGGCGCGGACGAGGCGGCGCTCGGCGTCGAGCTCAGGGTGGCCTGGCGCGCGCTGACCCTCGCCGGCGTGCCCGAAGACGCCGTGCTGCCGGCGCTGGAGCAGGTGCTGATGAGCGAGCGGAGGGCGCGGGAGATCTTCGCTACCGTCGCCACCGTGACCCTCGACCTGCCCGGCAACCGGGCGACGGTGCGGCTCGCCGGCCATCCGCCACCCGTGCTGCTCTCCGGCGGCAAGGTCGAGCCGGTGCCGGCGCCGCACGGCCTCCTGCTCGGTGTCCAGCCCCGCCCGCCACGCCCATACGACCTGGAGTTCGACGGTGAGGACTGGTCGCTGCTGATGTATACGGACGGCCTCATCGAGGGGCGGATCGGCCGTGGCAACGAGCGGCTCGACGTGGGTGGCCTGTGCGCGCTGCTCGCCGAGCCGGAGGCGCGCCAAACGCCTCTTCCCGACCTGCCGCGGTGGCTGCTGCGCCGGGCGGAGGACGCCAACGACGGCCCCCTGGTCGACGACGTCGCGGTGCTGCTGATCTCGAGGGGTGCGGGTCGGTGAGGCGGTCCTGGAGCCTGCGGCAGCGGGTCACGGCGCTCTGCGCGGTGGTCGGCGGGCTGCTCGCGCTGGTCGCGATCGGCGCCGCGGCCACCGCCGCGGCCACCCGCGCGCAGGTCGACACGCTGGCCAACCGCGCCACCCCGCTGCGCACCGGCTCGGAGTCGCTGCTCACCGCGCTCGTCGACCAGGAGACGGCGGTCCGCGGCTTCGCGCTCAGCGGCAACGCGGCCGATCTCACGCCGTACACGGACGGGATCGCCGAAGAGCGCCGGCTGACCGACGACATGAATGGGCTGATCGACGGCGAGCAAAACATCCGGGAGAGCCTGGAGCGGCTAGGCGTCGAGGCGGCCAACTGGCGGCGCGACGTCGCGGAGCCGGTCATCTCCGCGGTGCGCGCACAGGGCCCCGAAGCCGGCCAGGCACTGATCACCGACGCGTCCCGGCAGCGGTTCGACCGGGTGCGGGCCGCCGCCGGGGCACTGCAGGGCGAGATCCGTACCTTCCGCGACCGGACCGCCGACGACGCCAAGGGCAGCAGCAGCGTCCTCGTCGTGCTGCTCATCGCGGCCACGGTGATCGTGCTGCTCGCCGGCATCGCGTTGCTGATCTCGCTGCGCCGGCTGGTGATCGAGCCGCTGACCAGCCTGGCTGAAGACGTCCGGAAGGTGGCCGACGGCCAGTACGAACACGCGATCTCCACCAAGGGACCGCCCGAGCTCGCCAGCCTCGCGGGTGACGTCGACGGCATGCGCCGCAAGATCGCGTCAGACCTGGCCGAGGTGCGCGGGGCACGGGAGCGGATCGAGTGGGTCAACGGCCAGCTCCAGACGCAGGCCGAGGAGCTGATGCGCTCCAACCGCGATCTGGAGCAGTTCGCGTACGTCGCCTCCCACGACCTCCAGGAGCCGCTGCGCAAGGTGGCCAGCTTCTGCCAGCTGCTCCAGCGGCGGTACGCGGGCCAGCTCGACGAGCGCGCCGACCAGTACATCGCGTTCGCGGTGGATGGCGCCCAGCGGATGCAGCGGCTGATCAACGACCTGCTCGCGTTCTCCCGGATCGGGCGCATGACCTCGGGCTTCACCGAGGTCGACCTCAACACGCTGATGACCGACGTCGCCAGCCAGACCGAGTCCGCGCGCAACTACGCCAACGGCGAGCTGACCTGGGACGACCTGCCTACGGTGCTGGGCGAGCAGGCCCTGCTCACCACACTGCTGGCCAACCTGGTGAGCAACTCGATCAAGTTTCGCCATCCCGATCGCACGCCCAGGGTGCACATCTCCGCGGCGCGGGTCGGTGAGGAGTGGGAGATCAGCTGCCGAGACAACGGCATCGGCGTCGAGCAGGAGTTCGCCGACAAGATCTTCGTGATCTTCCAGCGGCTGCACGCCAAGGACTCGTACCCGGGCACCGGCATCGGGCTGGCCATCGCAAAGAAGATCGTCGAATACCATGCCGGCCGGATCTGGGTCGAGCCGGACGTCGACGAGGGTACGGTGATCAGGTTCACCCTGCCTGTGCTCGTCGGGAGCGAGGAGGACCCGGCAAGCGAGGATGAGCCGGCAAGCGAGGATGAGCCGGTGCGAGACAGCCAGGTGAACGCGTGAGCGAGCGAGCGAAGGAGTCGCGGTGACCGTTCCTGCCGACGGGAGGAGCCCGATCGAGGTCCTGCTTGTCGAAGACGATCCGGGTGACGTCCTGATGACGCAGGAAGCCTTCGAGGAGCACAAGCTTCGCAACAACCTCACCGTGGTCACCGACGGCGACGCCGCCCTCGCCTACCTGCGCCGCGAGGGTGAGTTCAAGGACGCCGTCCCGCCGGACCTCATCCTGCTCGACCTCAACCTCCCTCGCCGCGACGGCCGCGAGGTGCTCGCCGAGATCAAGAAGGACGAGCGGCTCGGGCGCATCCCCGTGGTCGTGCTCACCACCTCGCAAGCCGACGAAGACATCCTGCGCAGCTACGAGCTCCACGCGAACGCGTACGTCACCAAGCCCGTCGACTTCGACCGCTTCATCGCCGTCGTCCGCCAGATCGACGAGTTCTTCGTCAGCGTGGTGAAGCTGCCGCCTCGTGGCTGACCTGGTCGACTCGGTCGGGCAGCTGCTGCGCGAGGCGGCGGCCACCGTGGTGCTGCCGTCCTTTCAACATCTGGCCGAGGGCGAGATCGAGGAGAAGGCGCCCGGCGAGCTGGTCACGGTCGCCGACCGGCGGGCCGAGACGCTCATCGCCGACGGCCTCCGCGCGCTCCTGCCCGAGTCCGTCGTGGTCGGCGAGGAAGGCGTCGCCGCCGACCCGTCCGTGCTCGACCTGCTCCGCGAGCCCGGCCCGGTCTGGATCGTCGACCCGATCGACGGCACCGGCAACTTCGCCGCCGGGCACGGCCCCTTCGCCATCATGGCCGCGCTCGTCCGCGGTGGTGCTCCCGTGGCCGCCTGGATCCTCGACCCGCTGTCCGGCACGCTCGCGGTCGCGGAGTCGGGTGCCGGCGCGTACGTCGACGGCGTCCGCACCGCCCTCCCCGGCGACGCGACCAGGCCACTGCGCGGCGCCGCGATGAACCGCTTCCTCCCCGCCGATCTGCGGGCCCGCGTCCAGCGCGGCCTGACGGCCATCGACGAGGTGCTGCCGGGCCTGCACTGCGCCGGACGCGAGTACATCGACATCGTCACCGGCGCGCAGGACTTCGTGCTCTTCTGGCGCACCCTGCCGTGGGACCACGTGCCGGGCGCGCTGCTGGTCCGCGAGGCGGGTGGGGTGGTCCGCCGGCTTGACGGCGGCTCCTACGACCTGACGGCGGACGGCTACGGCCTACTGGTCGCCGCCGACGAAGCCACCTGGCAGCGCGTCCACGCCACCCTGCTCAGCTGACGCGGCGCTCAGTCGTCATCGCCGCCGCCTTTGCCCGAATTGTCCTTGTCGCCGCCCTTGCCCTTACCCTTGCCGGAGTTGTCGCCGGGCGGGCTGGCCTTCTCACCAGCGGGCGGCGGCGGGGTGGGGCGCGCGGCGGGCGGCTGCTCGGCCTGCGGCGCCCCGGAGACGAGCGCCTCGCACTCGGTGCCGTCCACGGCGAAGGCCGTCGGCAGCGGGTTGCCCTTCTCGTAGCGGCCGGTCACGCCCATCGCGACCGAGTCGCCGGCGGCGATCGGATGGTTGCCCGCCGGCTGGATCACCACGTTGCGGCCGGTCTGCGCGAAGCCCACCGGCCGCGCGTCGACCAGGCGCTGGTCGCCGGGGAACGCGAATGTCAGCCGCCAGCCCTCGACCGCCTTGCCGCCGGCGTTCGTCACGGTCAGGTCGGCGTGAAACTCGCGGCCCGAGTCGCGCTTCAACGCGTACGTCACCGAGCAGGCCGCGGAGGGCTGGGCCGTGGATTCGGGCAGCGTCACCGCCGCGGCGGCACCCGAGCCGGCCGTGCCCGACGGGGTCCGGTTGCCGTTGACCCACAGCCCTCCGGTGACGGCGAGCAGCGCGGCCGCCGCGAGCACCGCGCCCGCCCACTGGCGGCTGCGCGACGGGGCGGCCGGAGCCGCGAGCGGCACCCACGCCGGTGTGGAGAACGATGCCAGCACGCCCGCCGCCTCCGCGCTGGTGGGCCGGGCCTCCGGCCGCTTGGCGAGGCAGCGCCGGCACAGGAGGGCGACCGCCTCGGGCAGTCCCTCGACGGGCGGCAGCGGGCCGGGATCGGAGTACCGGTGGGCGCGGAGCATCTGCGTGGTGGTGGCCACCTCCCACGGCAGGTGGCCGGTCAGCGCGCGGTAGAGGAGCAGGCCCAGCGCGTACACGTCGGTGGCCGGCGAGACCTGCCCGCCCTCCAGCCGTTCCGGGGCGAGATAAGCCGGCGTGCCCAGGAGCTCGCCCTCGGGTGTCACGTCGCTCGCGCCGATGAGTGCGGAGATGCCGAAGTCGACGACCTTGGCGCCGCTGGTGGTGAGCATGACGTTGGAGGGCTTCACGTCGCGGTGCACGACGCCGTTCGCGTGTGCGACGGCGAGCGCTGACGCCACCTCGGCGCATGCCTTGACCGCCTCGGGCCAGGGCAGCGGTCCGTCGTGGTCGAGCGCCGCCGACATCGACTGGCCGTCTATCAGCTCCATGACGACGTACGGCGCGCCGTCCTGCTCGCCGTAGTCGTAGACGTTGGTGATGTGCGGGTGGCAGAGCTTGCCGGCGGCCTGCGCCTCGGCACGCAGCTGCCACCGGAAGTTGGGGTCGGTGGCGAGCCGGGGCGCGAGCACCTTGATGGCGACCGGCCTGTCGAGCACCTCGTCGTACGCCCGCCAGACAACCGCCATCCCGCCCGCACCGAGCCGCGCGGAGAGGCGGTACCGACCACCCAGCACCGTCATACATGGTCAGTTGCCCAGGCGGACGGCGACGAAACGCCGAGCTCAACAGGATCGTTCGGTCGCGGCGGCCAAGACCCCCCGCAGACCTAGGGCGAGGCGAGTAGCTGGTCGACGGGCGCGAAGTCGTCGGTGAGCACCCGGGCATCCCGCACGAAGGCATCCAGATCAGCACCGGCGAGCAGCGTGACCGGCTCCAGCGCGGTGCTGGTCAGGTGGGCGCGGATGCGGTCGAGCGGCAGTGCCGCGTCGGAGGCGACGATCACGAAGTTGGCCCCCTCCTCGCCGGCCAGCGCCTCGGGCGGGCCGATCAGCGCCACGTGCGGGAAGACGTCGGCCACGGTCGCCATCTCGGCCCGGATGAAGCGCAGAGGTGGGTAGTCGATGACGTTCTGCGCGTACACGCCGGAGGGGCGCAGCGTCCGGTGGATCTGCTCGGCCATCTCCCGGGTCGCGAGGTGCCATGGCACCACCAGGTGGCCGAAGGCGTCGCCGACCACGAAGTCGACGCTCGCCGCCGGGCGGGCGGTGACCAGCACGCGGGCGTCGCCGACGACCGGAGTCAGGTCGGGGCCGGTGGTCAGCTCCAGCTCGCGGCGGGCCAGGTCGACGAGCCCGCCGTCGATCTCGTACACCTCGTTGGTGCTGCCCGGCCGGGTGGCGTTGAGGTAGCGCGGCATCGTGAACCCGCCGCCGCCCAGGTGCAGCGCGTCGATCCGCTGGCCTTCCGGCGCGAACGCGTCGGCGACCGCACCGAGCCACTGGGTGTACGCGAACTCCAGGTGCTCCGGATTGCCCAGGTCGACGTACGAGTGGCGGGCGGAGTTGAGCATCAGCACGCGGCCGAACGGATTGGCCGGGTCCTCGACGACGCTCGCACAGTGGTAGGCCGTCTCGATGTCGCACGGGTTGGGCGCCACTGTGGACAGTCCCGCGCCGGCCAGGCCGACGGCGGCGAGCACCGCGCGGGCGCGGGGCGGCGCGGTCACCGGGTCGCGGCGGCGCAGGTACACGCCGAGGCCGATGCCGATCGCGGCCAGCAGCCCCGCCAGACCCAGGATGATCACGCTGGTGGGCAGCGCGGCGACCAGCACGAACCCGGTCACGAGCGTGGCCGTGATGCCGCCGAGCGTGCCGATGCTGGAGAGCTTGCCGACCACCTGGCCGGTGCGCTTGAGGTCGCCGAGCTGGAGCTTGACCACCAGCGGGGTGATGCCGGCGAGCAGCGCGGCGGGCACGAAGACGGCGAGGGCGGTGAGCAGGATGATGCCGGTGTCGGCGTTTCCGCGCAGCCCTTCGCCGGCCCACCGCACGACCGGCAGCGTCACGGCGGTCGCGATGGCGGCGAGCACCAGCGCCGGGGCGAGCAGGCGGCGCGGGTCCTGCCGGTCGGCGAGGAAGCCGCCGAGCCACGCCCCGTACGCGATCGCGCCGAGTGCCACGCCGATCACCGCGCTGGTCACCTGGAGGGTCACCCCGACGTACGGCCCGACGAGGCGCAGCGCGACCGTCTCCAGCACGAGGACGGCACCGCTGGCCAGGAAGACGAGGGCGGCCGCGAGCTTGGGGGGCAGCGGGCTGGCCGGTGGGGAGGGCTCCATCAAGGAGAAGGGTAGTCAGACCATCGAGAGGTGCACGTGGTTGGTGTGCCTGGCCGCCGCGCTGCCGCTGCCGCTGTAGGCCCGCCAGCCCGAGCTGGGCGACCAGATCTGCCGGTACCAGATCACGTAGAGCACGCCCAGGCGGTCGGCGTTCTTGATGAAGAACGAGGCCAGCCGGTCGCCGTACGACTTGTCGCCGCCGGTCGCGTCGCTGTTTTTGAACGTCCCCTCCGCCGACGAGAAGTCACACGCCCGGCCCAGCGGGTGCTCGCCACCGCCGCCGCTGCGCTTGCAGGAGGTGTACCGCTTGAAGCCCGCCGCCCGGGCCTCGTTGTAGGCGTGCAGCGTGCGGGCGGTGATGCAGCCGGTGGTGGTCGGGTCATCGACGATGCACCGCTCGCTCGGCCAGGAGCCGTCGGAGTTGCGCGGGGCCGGCTTGGCCAGCGGTGAGTTGGTGGCGACGAATCCGCCGGCGGTGCCGATGCCGAGCGCCTTCTCCAGGTCCTTCTTCTTCGCCGCCATGATGGCGACCTGCTTGGTCTGCTCGCGGATCTCGTTGTCGATCGCCGCCTTGGTACGCGCGACCTCTTCGCGCGCCTCGGTGAGCCGGCGCATCGCGCTGCCGTCGCGCTGGGCGAGCAGCTCGAGGCCGGACGCCCGCTGCAGGAACTCGTTGGGCGAGGCGCTGTTGAGCATCAGGTTGATCGGCGTGAGCCGGCCGACGCGGTAGGACTCGGCGGCGAGCACGGCGACCTCGGCCGTGATCGAGGCAAGGTCGCCCTCGACCTTCTTCAGCTGGAGGCTCAGCTCGAGCTGGCGCTTCTTCGAATTGGCCAGCTTGGCCTTGGCGTCGATGTGGGCCTTGTTGGCCGTGGCCAGCTGGGTCCGCAGGGCCTTGGTGCCGCCCTCGTCGTCGGTATTGGGGGCCGCGACCGCCGGCCCGGTGGCCGCACACGCCAGCACGAGACCGAGCAGCACCGCAAGGGGACGACGAAGCACGGTGCAGCAGCCTACCGGACCCATCAGTCCCTTAAGTCACACGAGCCTCAGATTTAAGGCTCCCTTGCACTACCAGATCGGACGGATCATGTCACGGAGAACCCGCCGTCTACGAAGAGCGTTTGCCCCGTCACGTAGGCGCTCGATCCGCTCGCGAGGAACACCGCCGCCCCGGCGAAGTCCGCCAGCTCGCCGTTGCGCCCCAGCATCGTGCGCGCGGCGGCCGCGGCCGCCCGGTCCGGGTCGGCGAAGAGCTCGGCGGTCAGCGGCGTGCGTACGATCCCGGGCGCGATCGCGTTGGACGTGACGCCGTGCCGCGACCAGGCCTCGGCCTGCGAGCGGGTGAGCCCGGTCAGGCCCGCCTTCGCGGCACCGTACGCGCCGCTGTTGCCGTACGCGCGGACCGACTGCTGCGAGGCGATGTTGATGATCCGGCCCCAGCCCCGCGCCGCCATCGGCGGGCCGAAGCGCTGCCCGAGCAGGAAGGGCGCGTCGAGGTTGGCGGAGATCGTCGCGTCCCAGTCGTCGTCGGTCAGCTCGGACAGGTGGGGGCGCCGGTTGATCGCGGCCGAGTTGACCAGGATGTCCGGCTCGCCGTACCACTTGACGGCCGCCTCCGCCGCCTCCCGCAGCGCGCCCCGGTCGGCGAGGTCCGCGGGCACCGCCGCCGCCTCCACCCCGGCGGCGGCGAGCTCGGCGACGGCCGTCGCCAGCGGCGCCTCGCGCCGCGCGACCACCACCACCTTGGCGCCCGCGCGGCCGAGGGCTTCCGCGATGGCCCGGCCGATCCCCGAGCTGCCACCCGTCACGAGCGCCACGCGCCCGGCCAGCGAAAAGAGACTCTCCAGGTACGTGGACACATGTCGATCTTAGTTTTGGCGAGCTACCACGGCACGACGCCCGCGTCGTCGAAGAAGCCAGCGGTCGGCCCGTCCTCCGGGAGGGTGGCGAGGCGCACGGCGGCGATCGCCCCCTGGGCCGGCGTGCGCGGTCCGGCGTGGCCGTTGAGGTTGGTCGCGCAGTAGCCCGGATCGGCCGCGTTGACCTTGATCGGTGTGTCCCGCAGCTCGTTCGCGTAGGTCACGGTGATCGAGTTGAGCGCGCTCTTCGACGAGTTGTACGCGAGCAGCGGCGCCCCCGGGTACGGCCCGCCCGGGTCGCTGGTCAGCGCCATCGAACCGAGGCCGCTGGAGAGGTTGACGATGCGGCCGGCGGGCGCCTCGCGCAGCAGCGGGAGCATGGCGTTGGTCACCGCGACGACGCCGTACACGTTGGTGGCGTACGTCCGCTCCAGCAGCTCCAGCGGCGTCCGGCTCGGCGGCTGCCCCCGCTCGACGAGGATGCCGGCGTTGTTGACCAGGATGTCCAGCCGGCCGTACTCGCGCTCGATCAGCGCCGCCGCGGCCGTGACCGAGAGCGGGTCGGTGACATCCAGCGGCAGCGGCACCGCCGTCACGCCCTCGGCGGCGAGCTTCTCCGCGGCGGCGGCACCCCGCTCCCCGTCCCGCGCGCCGACGAGCACCGTGACGCCGGTCTCGCCCAGGCCGCGCGCGATCTCGTACCCGATGCCCTTGTTGGCCCCCGTCACGAGGGCGACCTTCGAATCGCTCATGGCTTCGACCCTGGGCCGGTCCGGCGGTGGTGACGAGAGCACGCCTTAACCACGGACCGCCGATCCCTGGTTGTGGCCGCGGCCAGCGGACATGATGGCGTCATGGACCGCCGACAGCTCGCCGACTTCCTGCGCAGCCGTCGGGCTCGTGTGCAGCCCGCCGATGTCGGCCTGCCCGCGGGTCAGCGCCGCCGCACGGCCGGCCTGCGGCGCGAGGAGGTGGCCCGGCTCGCCGGCATCTCGGTCGACTACTACGCGCGGCTGGAGCAGGCCCGCGGCCCGCGACCGTCCCGCCAGGTGCTCTCCGCGCTGGCCCGGGCCCTCCGGCTGTACGACGCCGAGCGCGCCCACCTCTACCACCTGGTCGGCGAGGTGCCCGCACCTCCGTCGAGCCCCAGCTGCGACGTGCCGGCCGGCGTGCTCCACCTGCTCGACCGGCTCGACGACACGCCCGCCTACGTCATCGACGTCAAGTACGAGATCCTCGCCTGGAACTCGATGGCCGCCGCCCTTCTCGGCGACCCCGACACCTGGCCACCGGGCCGCCGCAACATGATCTGGAACCTGTTCGGCGGCGAGGTCTCGGAGATCGCGCTCGCCGACCCGGAGACGTCCGACTTCGCCGACGAGTGCGTCGCCGAGCTGCGGGCCGCCGCCGCCCAGTACCCGGACGACGCCGGCATCCACGACCTGATCGCGCGCCTGCGGGCGGCGAGCCCCGAGTTCGTGCGGCGGTGGGAGCGGCTGCAGGTGTGCGTGCGCCGCGGCACGACGGTCAAGCGCGTGAAGCATCCGGTGGTGGGCGAGCTGGAGCTGGAGTGCGAGACGCTCGACATCGCCGGCCACGGCCAGCGCCTCATCATCTACAGCACGGCGCCGGGCAGCCGCACGGCCGAGGCGCTGAAGCTGCTCGCCGTCGTCGGCACCCAGTGGCCGGCCGACTCCGTCAGCTGATCAGGTCGTGGCGGCGAAGCTCTGCACCTGCGCGGTCGTGCCGGCCACGATCAGCACGCAGTGTTTGGGCAGGACGGTGTCCGGCGTGGCGTACACGAAGTCGGTGCCCTGGGTCTTGACCCCCACCACCGTCACGCCGTACCTCGTGCGCAGGCCGACGTCGGCGAGCGTGCGGCCGGCGGCATCCCGTGGAGCGCGGGTCTTGGCGATCGCGAAGCCGTCGTCGAGCTCGATGAAGTCGAGCATGCGGCTGGTGATCAGGTGGGCCACCCGCTCGCCCATCGTCGCCTCGGGGTAGATCACGTGGTGCGCGCCGACCGACCTCAGGATCTTGCCGTGCTTCGCCGAGATCGCCTTGGCCCAGATGTCGTGCACGCCCACCTCGGTCAGCGCGAGCACGGTCAGCACGCTCGCCTCGATGTCGGTGCCGATGCCGACCACCGCCCGGCCGAACTCGGTGATCCCCAACTGCCGCAGTGTGTCTTCGTCGGTGGCGTCGGCCTGCACCACGTGGGTGAGCCGGTCGGACCACCTCTGCACCAGCTCGGCGTCCTCGTCGATGCCGAGCACCTCGTGCCCCAGCTGGGTCAGTGACTCGGCGACCTGCCCGCCGAAGCGGCCCAGCCCGATCACCGCGACGTTCTCGTCAGCGGTCGGCGCCTTGGTCTTCTCAGCCAACGATGGGTCGCTCCTCCGGGTATCGGTACTGCCGGTGCCGGGTGTTGAGCGCGAGCGCCGCCGCGACGGCGATCGGCCCCACCCTGCCGATGAACATCATCACGATCATCACGACCTTGCCCGAGACCGGCAACGACGCGGTCAGGCCGAGAGTGATGCCTGCGGTGCTGAACGCCGAGGTGACCTCGAAGAGCGCCCGGTCCAGCGGCACGCCCGAGGTGACGGCGAGCAGCGCCAAGGTACCGCTGGCGACCGTGGCCACGCCCAGAAGGGCGACCGTCGTCGCCTGGCGCTGGGTCGACTCGGCGATGCGGCGGCGGCCGACCACGACGTCGCGCTCGCCCCGAACCTCGGTCCAGATCACGTAGGCGAGCAGGAAGAACGTAGTGACCTTGATGCCGCCGGCCGTACTCGCGCTGCCGCCGCCGATGAACATCAGGCCGGTGACGACGGCGGTCGTGTCGGCGTCCATGGCGGCGTAGTCGACGGTGTTGAAGCCGCCGGAGCGCGGGATCGTGCCCTGCACGAAGGCGGCGAGTATCTTCTCGGACACGCCGAGCGGACCGAGCGTGCCGGCATTGCCCCACTCGAAGGCCAGCACGGTGGCGAAGCCGACCACCAGCAGCACCACCGAGCCCCACACGGTGAGCCGGGTGTGCGTCGACCAGGCGGCCGGCTTACGCAGCTCGCGGACGAGCTCGTACAGCACGGGCACGCCGAGGCCGCCGAGGATCACGCCGAGCGCCAGCGGCACGCAGATCCACCAGTCGCCCACGAACCCGAAGAGGCCGTCGCTGCGCAGCGAGAAGCCGGAGTTGTTGAACGCCTGGATCGCGTTGAACACGCCCTCCCACAGGGCCGACCCCAGCGGCACGTCGTAGGTCAGCCACAGCCGCCCGGCCACGATGGCCGCGATCACCGCCTCGCTGGCGAACATCACGACGGCGGCGAGCACGAGCACGGTGCGTACCTCGCCGAGGGCCAGCCCGGCGCTCGTCTCCGCCCGCGCCATCAGCCGGCTGCGCAGCCCCAGCCGCTGCGAAACGAGCAGGCCGAGCAGCGTCGCCATCGTGGCGATGCCGTAGCCGCCGATCTGGGTGAGCAGCGCGAGCATCACGTGGCCGAAGTCCGACCAGTACGTCGCGGCGTCCACCGGGGACATCCCGGATGTGGTGACAGCGGACGTCGCCGTAAAGAGAGCTGTCATGAAGGACGCGTGGCCCGCCCCTTCGCGGGACGCGGGGAGCAACAGCAGGACGGTGCCGATCGCGATCACGCACAGGAACGCAAGCGGCACGATCCGAGCTGGGTGCTGCAGGGTCCGGCGCATCAGGCATGTTCATATCACGGCTGATCACTGGACAGCCTCTCTTGGCCCGGGGCGGCTTGACTCGGGCGGTGCGAACCAAACTTCCAGTAGTGGTCCTGGCCGGCGCTATGCTGGCGGCCATCATCGCCGTACCTTCCGGCGCCGTCGCGCACCGCGACGAGGAGCCGACCGTCATCGGACACCGCGGAGCCAGCGGTTACCGCCCCGAGCACACGCTCGAGGCGTACCGGCTGGCCATCGCGGCCGGAGCCGACTACATCGAGCCCGACCTCGTCTCCACCAAGGACGGTGTCCTGGTGGCCCGCCACGAAAACGAGATCTCCGGCACCACCGACGTCTCCACCAAGCCGGAGTTCGCCAGCCGCAAGGCGACCAAGACGATCGACGGCGTGGCGGTCACCGGGTGGTTCACCGAGGACTTCACGCTCGCCGAGCTGAAGACGCTGCGCGCCAAGGAGCGGCTGCCGCAGGTGCGCCCGACGAACACCGCTTTCGATGGCCAGCTCGAGATCCCGACCTTCCAGGAGGTCATCGACCTGGCCCGCACGTCGAGCCGGAAGCTCGGCCGCACGATCGGCGTGTACCCGGAGACGAAGCACCCGACCTATTTCCAGGGCATCGGACTGCCGCTGGAGGAGCCACTGGTCCGGATCCTCAAGCGCAACCGGCTGACCGGGAAGAAGGACGCGGTCATCATCCAGTCCTTCGAGACCGCCAACCTCCGGGAGCTCGACAAGCTGATCGACGTCAAGCTGGCCCAGCTGCTCAGCTCGTCCGGCAAGCCCTACGACTTCGTGGTGGCGAACGACCCGCGCACGTACGCCGACCTGGCCGGGGCCGACGGCCTGAAGTGGATCAGCCGGTACGCCGACGGCGTGGGCGTGGAGAAGAACCTCATCGTGCCGCGCGACGCCGCCGGCAAGCTGCTCGCGCCGACCACGCTGATCCGGGACGCGCACCGCAACGACCTGATCGTGCACGCCTGGACGTTCCGGGCGGAAAACCAGTTTCTGCCGGTGGACTTCCGGATCGGCACCGACCCGAACGCGCGCGGTGACATCTTCGCCGAGTTCGCGCTCTTCTACGGCCTCGGCCTCGACGGCGTGTTCAGCGACCACCCCGACACGGCGGTGGCCGCCCGCGAGGGCTTCGCGAAGTAGGTGATCACAAGCGAGGGCCGGGTGCCGCCGGTCGCGTGGGGTCGGCGGCGTCCCGGTCTTCGGTGAGCATGGCCAGCTCGGCGCCCACGCCGGGCGGGAGCGTCGTGGTGGTCGCCTCGCCGGCCGCCGGCGCCAGGGCCGGCCCGCGGCGCAGGCGCCACAGCACACCGATCAGCAGCATCGCCGAGAGGGCGAAGACGATGCTCGCGGTGAGCAGGGTCGTGCTGAGACCGCTGGTGCTGCCGGCGGGGTCCAGCGGCGGCCGGGCCACCGCGCGGGCGCCCGAGGTCACCGGCGGCGGAGCCGCCTCCTGCGCCGGCGGGGCGGTCGTCTCCGCCGCGGGCTCTTCGGTGACGGGCGCCGCGGCCGGGGTCGTCTCCGGCGGCTCCGGCGTACTTACGGCGTCGACCACCACCATCTTCGCGGTGGCGCTGTCGAGCAGCTTTCCGCTGACCTCATGCGCCGAGACGACGAGCTCGGCCCGCCCCAGCGGCGTCCCGTCGAGGAACGCGATCCGGTAGCTCGCCGCGGCTTCGGTGTCCGCGCCGCAGATCAGCTTCGAGTCGACGAGCGGGTCGACCGCCTCGACGGTGCCGGCCGCGGCGGCCGTGTCGCGCAGTGCGAGCGGCTGCCCGGACACCACGCGCTCCAGCCGCACGTGCTCGGCGGCCAGGCCGTCCAGCCGTACGGCGATCGTGCGGCGGGTCTGCGTGCAGCCCCTGTCGGAGCGGCTCACCACGAGGTCGAACCGGGCGGGCGCGCCGCCCGCGGTCACGGTGCGGCCGGGCCCCTCCAGCTTGACGACGCAGCATTTCTCCGCGGCCTGCTTGCCCGGGCCGGGGAGCTTGGCCGGCTTTTCCGGGGCGGCGGCCGGCTTGTTCAGGGCCGGCGGCGCTTTGGCGGGCGGCTTTTCCGGGGCGGCCGCGAAGCCCGGCACGGTCAGCGCCAGCCCGGTGAGCCCGAAGCCCACCACGGCCACCCGAATCACGAAGCGTCGTCCGACCCTCACCTCGTCCACGCTATGGGGCACCCGACGTGTCCGGAAAGGGCACATTATTGGCGTCTTCTGCTGATCAAAGTGGCCAATCCTGCGCTGAGTAGTGAACCGGTCGACGGATCGTCAGGGCGAGTGCAGTCACGCCCGCGCCTTGATCGGCGTGCGGCGGGCGACTGTTGTCGGCCGTGGCTGATAGGAAGGGGCGATGCGGGAACAAGCGGAAGCCATCCTCCGGCGCCTGGCCGGCGACCACGCCAAGCTGCGTGAAGACCAGTGGCGGGCGATCGAGGCGCTGGTCGCGGGGCGGCGGCGGGTGCTCTGCGTGCAGCGCACCGGGTGGGGCAAGTCCGCCGTGTACTTCGTGGCGACCGCCCTGCTGCGGGCGGACGCCACGGCCGGGCCGACGGTCATCGTGTCGCCGCTCCTGGCGCTCATGCGTAACCAGGTGGATGCCGCCGCGCGCGCCGGCATCCACGCCCGCACGATCAACTCGGCCAACCTCGACGAGTGGGATCAGATCGCGGACGAGATTCGGGCCGGCGCGGTCGACGTGCTCCTGATCAGCCCCGAGCGGCTCAACAACCCGGACTTCCGCGACACCGTGCTGCCCCGGCTGGCGGCCACCACCGGCCTGCTCGTGGTCGACGAGGCGCACTGCGTCTCCGACTGGGGGCACGACTTCCGGCCTGACTACCGGCGGCTGCGCACCTTCCTGGCCGGCCTGCCCGAGCGCACGCCGGTGCTGGCCACCACCGCGACCGCCAACGCCCGGGTCACCGCCGACGTCGCCGACCAGCTCGGCGACGCGCTCGTGCTGCGCGGGCCGCTCGACCGCGACTCGCTGCGCCTCGCGGTGCTCGACCTCGCCACGCCGGCGCACCGGCTCGCCTGGCTCGCCGACCACCTCGACCAGCTCCCGGGCTCCGGCATCATCTACACGCTCACGGTGGCCGCGGCGGGGGAGACGGCCGAGTTCCTCCGCTCGCGGGGATACCCCGTCGCCTCGTACACGGGCCAGTCCGACGACGCCGACCGCCGCTCGGCCGAGCAGGACCTGCTGGACAACAAGGTCAAGGCGCTCGTCGCCACGTCCGCGCTGGGCATGGGCTTCGACAAGCCCGACCTGGGCTTCGTGGTCCACCTGGGCGCGCCGCCGTCGCCGATCGCGTACTACCAGCAGGTGGGCCGCGCGGGCCGGGCCGTCGAGCAGGCGGAGGTGCTGCTGCTCCCCGGCGCCGAAGACGAGGCCATCTGGCGTTACTTCGCCTCGCTCGCGTTTCCACCGGAAGACCAGGTGCGTACCGTGCTGGCAGCCCTCTCCACCGACCGTCCACTCTCGACACCCGCGCTGGAGCCGATCGTCGACCTGCGGCGTACCCGGCTGGAGCTGATGCTCAAGGTGCTCGACGTCGATGGGGCGGTCCGCCGGGTCCGCGGCGGCTGGCTCGCGACCGGCGACCCGTGGACGTACGACGCGGCCCGGCTGCGCCGCGTCGCCGAGGCGCGCACCGCCGAGCAGCGGTCCATGCGGGAGTACACGGCGACGGGCGAGTGCCGGATGGAGTTTCTGCGCCGGTGCCTCGACGATCCAGGCGCTGTCCCTTGTGGACGGTGTGACAACTGCGCCGGCCCCCGCCTCACCGCGGAGGTGTCGCCACCCGCACTCGCGGCCGCGCAGGCGTTTCTGGGGCGGGCCGGCATCGAGATCCCGCCGAAGAAGCTGTGGCCCACCGGGCTGGAGCAGGTCGGCGTCTCTCTGCGCGGCAAGATCCCGCCGGCCGAGCAGGCGGCGAGCGGTCGTGCGGTCGGCCGCCTCTCCGACCTCGGCTGGGGCTCCCGGTTGCGTACGATCGCCGGCCCCGACGCGCCCGACGCCCCACTCCCGGCCGACGTCGCGGGCGCGGTGGTGGAGGTGCTCAAGACCTGGGCCCGCGGCGACGACCCGTGGCCGGCGCGTCCCGTGGGCATCGTGGCCATCGGCTCGCGCCGCCATCCGGAGCTGATCCGCAGCCTCGCGGAGCACATCGCGACGGTCGGCCGCCTGCCGCTGCTCGGCATGCTGCCCGCGGCCGGCGAGGGCGGCAGCGCGCGTGGCAACAGCGCCCAGCGCGTGCGCGCACTGCACGCCAGCTTCGCCCTGCCAGCCGACCTGCCCACTTTGGACGGCCCGGTGCTGCTGGTAGACGACCTGGTCGACTCCGGCTGGACCATGACGATGGCCGCCCGCCAACTCCGCCGAGCCGGCGCCTTACTCGTCCTCCCACTCGCCCTGGCGGTAGCCGGCTAGCGCGGCCGCGGGCCTAGCCCGGGCGGCCGAAGCTGTGCACGGGCTGGTAGTCGATGTTGTCGATGCGCACCGGCTCGCCGTGCTGGGGGGCGTGGATCATCTTGCCGCCGCCGACGTACATGCCGACGTGCCGCACGTTGCGGTAGTAGAAGACCAGGTCGCCGGGGCGTAGCTCGGAGCGGGTCACCCGGTGCACCGACCGCTGCTGCCGCCGCGCGTTGTGTGGGAGCGCGACCCCGGCCCGGCTCCACGCGGCGGAGGTGAGGCCGGAGCAGTCGTACGCGTCCGGGCCTTCGGCGCCGTAGCGGTAGCGCTTGCCGAGCTGGGCGTACGCGAACCGCACCGCCGCGCCCGCCTTGCCGGCCGAGAACACCGGCTTGAAGCCGCGGATCCCGGTCGAGGGGCGGTATCCGCTGTGCTCGCGCAGCCGTTCCAGCTGGGCGATGTCCTGCTCGATCTGCTTACGCCGGTTGGCCAGCTGGTGCTGCTGCGTCTCCTGCTGCGCGGCGAGCGTGTCGAGCGCGCGGCGGCTGTCGTCGAACCGGGCCCGTGCCGCCGTCAGCTGGTCGACCGCGGCCCGCTGCTGGGCGGCCAGCCGGTCGAGTACGAGCAGCCGGTCGGCGAAGTCTTCGGGGGAGGTGGAGGTGATCACCGCGAGCGCGGGGCCGGCGCCGCTGTTGCGGTACTCGGTCGCCGCGATCATGCCGATCCGGTCCTCCTGGGCGGTGAGGGCCACTTCCAGCGGGCGGGTACGCGCGGCGAGCGCGGCCTGCTTGCCGCGGGTGACCCGCAGGTCGTCGCGAGCCTCGTTGAAGTCCTCGATCACCTGCTCCAGGCGCTCGGCGGCCGCGTACAGCTTGCCGTCCAGCTGGTCACCCCGCGGGTCGGCGGCCGCTGGCTCGGTTACGAAGATCGCCGGAACGAGAATCGCGAAGAGGACGAGAGATCGGAACACGCAGACATCAACGAGCTATATCTGGCAAAAGCGACGGAATACGCCAGAGGCATTGGATCACATCGAACCGCCATACTGGTTCGGTGAGCAACAGCCGGGTCGCATTCGTCGTCGCCGGGATGGTGATCGCGCTGCTCGGCGGCTTCGGGCTGGGGCGGCTGACCGATGGAGACACCGCCCGGCCTACGGCCGCCGTCGCGGCGCCGACCGCCACCGCCGACCATACGCACACCCCCGGCACGGGCGTTCACACCCACTCGACAAGTGGCGGGAGCGGGGCCGCCGCGGGGGGCCTGGAGATCAGCGCGGGTGGGTTCACGCTGGCGCCCGAGGCCACCGCCTTCATCGCGGGCAAGCCGGCCGAGCTCGCCTTCCGGATCATGGGCAGCGGGCCGCGGGCAGTCACCGACTTCGCGATCGTGCACGACAAGCCGCTGCACCTGATCGTGGTGCGCCGCGACCTCACCGGTTACCAGCACCTGCACCCGACGATGGCGCCCGACGGCCGCTGGAGCGTGCCGCTCACGCTGGGCGAGCCGGGGGTCTGGCGGGCGTACGCGGACTTCACCGCCAACGGGATCGCCGTCACGCTCGGCATGGACCTTGTGGTGCGCGGAGACTACGCGCCCCGGGCGCTCCCGCCGGCAGCGACGACGGCGACGGTGGACGGCTTCACGGCCAGCTACCAGGGCACGCCGGGCACCACCGCCGTGCAGCCGCTGCTCTTCACCGTCGCGCCGGCCGCCAAGCTGGAGCGCTACCTCGGCGCCTACGGCCACCTCGTGGTGCTGCGCGAGGGCGATCTCGGCTACGTGCACGTCCACCCCGAGCCCGAGCTGGCCGGCGGGGCGGTGAAGTTCTGGCTGGCGGTGCCGAGCCCGGGCCGCTACCGGATGTACTTCGACTTCCAGGTCGGCGGGAAGGTGCACACCGCGCAGTTCACGATGGGGGTGTGAGCAGGCGCTGCAGTGCCGGAGTCACGCCCCACTCGGTCACCATCCGGCCGTACTCCTCCCGCTGCGCCTCGGTCGGCGGCGCGTCCGTGCGGCGCGCGCGGAGCAGCAGGTTACGCGGCGTGTGGCGGGAGTCGACGAACTCCACCACGTCGACCTTGTAGCCCCGCAGGCGCAGCAAACCCGCCCGCAGCGCGTCGGTGAGGACGTCCGCGAAGCGCTCGCGGAGGATGCCCTGCCTGGTGAGCAGCGGGTACGGATCGGGAGCCGCCTGCCCGCGCAGCTGCGCGGCGATGTCGTGGTGGCAGCACGGGGCGGCGAGCACCCACCGTGCCTCCCACCGGACCGCCCGGGCGAGCGCCTCGTCGGTCGCGGTGTCGCAGGCGTGCAGCGCGAGCACGAGGTCGGGCCGCTGGTCGACCTCCGCGTCGGCGATCGTGCCGGCCACGAAACGCACCCGGTCGGCGCAGCCCAGCCGCTCGGCGAGCTCGGTGTTGCGCTGCCGCTGGTCTTCGCGCACGTCGACGCCGACCACCTCCACGTCGACGCCCTGGCCGGCGAGGTAGCGGTAGGCGGCGAAGGTGAGGTACGCGTTGCCGCAGCCCAGGTCGACGACCCGCAGCCGCTCGGGCAGGGGCGAGACGGAGGCGGCGAGCGCCCGCAGGAAGGCGTCCACCTGCCGCCGCTTGGCCGCGTTGCCGCCGATCGCGTCGAAGAGCGGGTCGCCCGGGTCGAGCAGGTACTCCTTCGCGCGGTCGTGCGCGACCGGCTCGGCCGAGCGGTCGGCTGCGGCGCGGTGCACCTGAGCCTCGCCCTTCTTGGTCACCCGCAGCTGCACGGTGGCGTCGGCGGTCTCGACATGCCAGTTGCCGAACGGCTCGGCCAGCAGCGCGTCGACAGCCGCCCCGGCCTCGACGCCGGGCGTCACGTTGCGGGTGTGTGGGCGGGCGCCGTCGTTGGTCACGATCTGCAACCGGGTGCCGCCCTTGAGGGTGACCGGGCGCACCTCCGCGCGGACTACCGAGGGCGCCTCCCCACGGCGCCGGCCAGCGGCGACGGCCCTGGTCAGCCCGGGGTCCAGCAGCAGCGCACGCACCTCGGCGAGCGCGTCGTCGAGTGGGCGCACCATGGTTAACAAGCCTATCTGTTGATCCTCAATTGAACCCGTGGGAGCACTCCCACCGTAATCACGGTCGAAGCGGATGGCACCAGCTGTCGGACGGCGCTTCTCCACCTAGGCACCAGCAGGAGAGTCACGCGCATGTCCAGGAGCAGAGAGATCAGCCGTCGCTCGAAGATTGCCATCACCGCCGGGGTGGCGCTCGCCCTTTTCGGAACAGGGATCGGGGTCGCCGCGGCCGGTGGCGAGTCCGCCGCGCCGACCGTCGACTGCCCGACCGTGGGTGACAAGCTTGCCGCGGTGCCGGCGTCCGCGCAGGCCGAGGTGTCGCGAAACCTCGCCCTGCTCAACACCCAGATCGAGGAGGCGAACCGCCGCCTGGTGACAAGCCAGGGCGAGGGTGGCGCCAACTTCGTGCAGAACGCGATCCTCGGGCCGCTGAAGGACAAGCGCGCCGCCACGATCGACCGGATCGCGATCTCGATCGGCCGCAAGGGCACCCGGCCGCAGGGCCTGGAGACGCTGGCCACGTGCACGCTGGCCACGGGTGGCGGGGGCGGAGCGGCGGAAGAGCCGGAGGCGCCCGCCGGTGAGCCGCCGGCCGAGCAGCCGCCCGCGGAGGAGCCGCCCGCCGAAGAGGAGCCGCCGGCCGGCGACGTCGGCACGATCACCTGCCCGGACGTGGCGAGCCAGCTTCCGGCCGTACCGGCGGGGGCGCGGGCCGAGGTCGACCGCAACCTCGCGCAGCTGGAGACCCAGATCGCCGAGGCCAACGCGCGCCTGGTGAGCACGGTGGGCCAGGGCGGCCCGAACTTCGTGCAGAACGCGATCCTCGGGCCGCTGGAGGACAAGCGATTCGCCGCGATCAACCGGATCGCCACCGCCATCGGCCGGATCAACGCGCGTCCCGTGGGTCTCGACGCGCTGGCCCCCTGCACGGTCAGCTGACCCACGGCTCCCCGGTGTGACCCGCAGCTCACCGGGGTCGGGCCCCCTCGCCTCCGGCGAGGGGGCCCTTTTACGCCAAGAGCAAAGCTCCTCTCAAGCAGCTAGAACTGCTTGAGCGGAGCTTTGATCACGCAGAGGTGGCCCCTTACGCGGAGGGGGCGTCTCCTGTGGCGGCGGCGCCACCGCGGCGGCGACGGCGGCGGGGCTTCGCCGGGCCGGTGGCGGCCTCGACCGTTGTCGCGGGGGCTTCGCCGGCCGCGGCCTCGGCAGCGGCGTCGGAGACCACCTCACCGGCCCGGCGGCGCCGGCGCTGGCGGCGGGCTCCGCTCGGCTCGGCGGACTCAGTCGGGTCTCCGGCGGGCTCGCGCGCCTCGCTCGTACCCGAGCGGGTGCGGGACGACGACGACCGGCCACGGGCCGTGGGCTGGCCACGGCGGCGACCACCGCGGGCCCGGCCGCCCAGGTCTTCCTCGACCTCGGCGGAGAGGCCGGCGCGGGTGCGGTCGGCGGTCGGCAGCGTGCCGGAGATGTCGGTGGGGATGTCGAGGTCGGTGTAGAGCCACGGGGAGGTGTGGTAGGTCTCCGGCGGCTCGGGCATCTCCAGCCCCAGCGACTTGTCGATCAGCCGCCACCGGGGCATGTCTTCCCAGTCGACGAACGTCACGGCCACGCCGCTCGCGCCGGCCCGGCCGGTGCGCCCGATGCGGTGGGTGTAGGCGTCCGGGTCTTCCGGCGAGTCATAGTTGATCACGTGGGTGACGCCGGAGACGTCGAGGCCGCGGGCGGCCACGTCGGTGGCGACGAGCACGTCGATCTTGCCGGCCCGGAACGCCCGCAGCGCCCGCTCGCGCGCGCCCTGCCCAAGGTCACCGTGGACGGCGGCCGCCGCGAAGCCGCGGAAGTCGAGGTCTTCGGCGACCCGGTCGGCGGCCCGCTTGGTACGCGTGAAGATCATGGTGAGGCCGCGCGACTCCGACTGGAGGATGCGGGAGAGCACCTCGATCTTGTTCATCGGGTGGGTGCGGTAGGCGACCTGCTTGGTCAGCGGTGACGCACCGGTCTCGGCGCTGTGGCCGGCGTGGATCGCCACCGGGTGGCGCAGGAAGCGCCGCGCCAGCGTGACGATCGGATCGGGCATCGTGGCCGAGAAGAGCATGGTCTGGCGGTCTTCGGGCAGCATCGCCAGGATCTTCTCGACGTCGTCGAGGAAGCCCAGGTCGAGCATGCGGTCGGCCTCGTCGAGCACGAGCGCGTGCACGCGGTCGAGGCGGAGGCGCTTCTGCTTGGTCAGGTCGAGCAGGCGGCCGGGCGTGCCGACCAGGATCTCCACGCCCGCGCGGAGCGCCTCGATCTGCGGCTCGTAGGCCACACCGCCGTAGATCGGCAGCACGCGCACGCCCCGGGTGCGCCCCGCGGCGGCGATGTCCTTGGCGACCTGGAGGCCCAGCTCGCGGGTGGGGACGACGACAAGCGCCTGCGGCACGCCGTCGCTGCCCTCGGCGGGCGCGAAGACGCGCTCGAGCAGCGGCACGCCGAAGCCCAGCGTCTTGCCGGTGCCGGTGGGTGCCTGGCCGATCAGGTCGGAGCCGCGCAGCGCGATCGGCAGCGCGTACTCCTGGATGGCGAAAGCCCTGGTGATGCCCACATTCGTCAGCGCCTCGACCGTCTCCGGGCGGACGCCCAGATCGGTGAAGGTGGGGCTGTCGGGGCGTACTGGAGCTCGGGAAATGGTTTCTTCTTCGATCTCGCTCATGGAGTTTTAGGGGTGCCCTCTCGTGGTGCGCCCCGTTTCGTCCTAGGGCGCTCAATCGGTCTGGCGCGGGCCACGCGCGATCGCGGTGGTCGATGCGATCGCGGGCCGCACGCGCGTCGCTGGCTGGGGTCGAACGATCTCTGGCCAGCGGCAACTTGCGCAATGCTACCTGACGTGGGCGAACCGTGCTCAGATTGTGTCCGCCGGGACCGGGACGGGACGACCGCTCACGCCGCGCGGGCCGGTCAGGGCGAGTAGCCTGCGGGCGTGACAGAAGTCTCCAATAGCCTGCCCGACGTCTCTGAGCCGGCCGCCGCCGTCGTCGAGCTGCTCGGCATGGTGGCGTATGCGGAGCTGCTGGCGTTCGACCGGATGGCGGCCGACGCCCGGCTCGCCCCGGACCTGCGGCGCCGGGCGGTGCTCAGCGAGATGGCCGCCGTGGAGATCGTCAACTTCCGCCGCCTCGCGACCCGCCTCACCGAGCACGGCGCCGACGCGGACGAGGCCATGACGCCGTACGTGGCGGCGCTGCAGGAGTACCACGAGCTGACCGAGCCGAAGGACTGGCTGGAGGCGCTCACGAAGGCGTACGTGTGGGACGGCATCGCCGACGACTTCTTCCGCGAGGTGGCCGCCTTCCTCGCCCCGAAAGACCGCGACCTGGTGCTCGAGGTGCTCCACGACTCGCAGTACAACGACTTCGCCGCGGCGGAGATCCGCGCCGCGATCGCCGTCGACCCCAAGGTGGCCAACCGGCTCTCCATGTGGGCCCGGCGCCTGGTCGGGGAAGGGCTCACCCAGGCGCAGCGGATGGCCGGGGAGCACATCGCGCTGACGATCCTCATCGTGGAGGGTTCGGGGGACCAGGCGGGCGTGCAGGCGCTCCTGAAGCGGCTGACCGCGGCGCATACCGCGCGGATGGCCGCGGTCGGCCTCAATAATTGACGGGCGCTCCCGACCGCTAGCGGGCCGTGAAACCCACCGCGCGCGGTGATGCCTCGGCGATCTCGACGTACGCCACCTTGGACACCGGGACGATGATCCGGCGGCCCTTCTCATCCTGCAGCGCGAGCATGCCGCTGTCGGACTCGATCGCGTCGGTCACGATCTTTTCCACCTCGGTCGGCGTCTGCGCGCTCTCGATCACGAGCTCGCGCGCGGCGTACTGCACGCCGATCTTGACCTCCACGTGACCCTCCTCTATCGCGGCGGAAGCTCCGCCGGTGCAACGGTATCCGACCGCCGGGTGGGAATCTCACCTCGCCTCGCGGCTCGGATTAAGCCCTGCGCGGAGCGGGCCTCAGGTCGGCTCGCCCTGCAGCGGGAAGCTCCCGATGCCGCGCCAGTTGAGCGCCGCTACGAGCGCCTCGGCCTCCGCCTTCGGCACCTGCCGGCCGGCGGCCAGCCAGAACTGCGCCGCCGTCTCCGCCGCACCCACCAGGCCGGACGCCAGCAGCTCGGCGCGGTCTCGACTCACGCCGGTGTCCGAGATGATCGTGTCGGTGATCGCGGCGATGCAGCCGCTCTCCACCCGCTCGACCCGCTCCCGCACGGCCGGCTCGTTGCGCAGGTCGGACTCGAAGACCAGCCGGAACGCTTCACTCTCGTGGTCGACGAAGTCGAAGTACGCCTCCGTGGCGCCGCGGACCCGCTCCTTGTTGTCGTTGGTGGCGGCCATCGCGGCCTGCACTTTTGCCACTATGGCGTCGCAGTGCGTGTCGAGCAGCGCCAGATAGAGCTCCAGCTTGCCGGGGAAGTGCTGGTAGAGCACCGGCTTGGAGACGCCCGCGCGCTCCGCGATGTCGTCCATCGCGGCCGCGTGGTACCCCTGCGCCACGAAGACCTCCTGCGCCGCCTCCAAGAGCTGCTTGCGGCGCGCTGAACGCGGCAGGCGCGTGGGCCGGCCCGTCGCCGGCGCGCTTCCCGACCCTACGGCCATGCCGTCACCTCGACTTTCACATGTGACCCTAAGACTTTCGGCTAGTCCGACGGATCGGTAAACATCTACTTACCGACGAACTAGCCAGACGTTGCGGCTTATCGCCACTGTCAGCACACGGTAGCCTCAGCGAGGGCAACCGAGGAGCACACGGTGGACGAAACAGGGCAACCCGGTGGCGTCACCCCGGGAGGTAGCAGCAACGGCGCAGGTCCGCACGGAGAGCGTGCCGACCGCGGCGGCAAGGCTGACGGCGCTGGTCAGGCCCGGCTAAACGGCTGGGCCCCGGCCGACGCGGTCTGGTCAAACGCCGGCGCCGCGCTGGAGCCCGCCCCTGAGCCGGTGCAGTCGGCGTGGCGCACCGGGCCGGCCGACGGCGGGGTGGGGCACGGCTGGACCGACGCCCCGCGCTACGCCGACCTGCTCGCCCCGCTCAGCCCCGCCCCTCCGCAGCAGCAGCCCCCACGGCAGCAGGCCCAGCCGCCGGTCAACGGGTCCGACTCCACCCCGTCCCCGACGCGGGTGCCGGCGAGCGCCCCGCCGTATCCGTACGAGGGGGATCTCGAAGACGCCGCCCGCGTCTCCGGGCTCGGCGAGGTCACGCCGGTCCCGCCGATCGCGGTCGACCGCTCCATGCCGCCCGTCCAGGCCGCGCTCTCGCCGCCGGCCGAGGCGCCCCGCCACGGCGCGGAGGGGGCCCGCCACGGCGCCCCGGAGGCGCTCCCGTTTCGCCGCCCGGCGGCCCTTCCGGATAGCGCCGGTCCGACTCAGCCTCCGCAAAGCCCGGGCGTGTCGCCGATCGCCCCGCCCCGCCCTTCCTTCGGCCCCGCCGCGCCCCGGTCGCAGGCCGCTGCCGCCGCCCAGATGACGCCGCAGCAGTGGCGGGAGGCGCGGGACGCGGGCAAGGCCGCCGACGTGCCGCCCGGTTTCCGGCCGCAGCCGCCGTATGACCGGCCCGGCTACGACACCACGCTGTACGAGCGGCCGGTCTCGCCGCCCGCACCGAGCCACCCGGTGCCCCAGGCCCGATCGGTGTCGCCGGCGCCGACCCACTCGGCCGCGACCTGGGCGCAGGAGTGGCCTCAGCCGGAGCGCGCACCCGAGCCGAGGCCGGTCGAGCCGCGCGCCCCCGGGCGCCCCACCGACCTGGCCAGCGACCCGCTGACCGGCCCGGCGCCGGCGGTCGCGCCCGCTCCGCCACCACCACCGCCCGCCCCGAGTCAGCCCAGCACCAGTCAGGTCGCGCCGCCGCCCCCGGCGCGAACACCGGAGCCGGAGGCGCTCCCGCAGCGGGTGCCGGCCGAGCCGGACGTGCCCGTCGTGCCGGAGCCGCCCGCCGAGCCCCCCGCTGACGGACCTGACCTGACTCGGATCTGGAGCCACTTGCGCCGCGAGGACGTGCAGCCGCGGGAGCGTCCCGAGGGCTTTGACGTGCAGGCGATCCTGGGCGCCGTGCGCGGTGTGGAGGGCGTGCGGGACGCCTCGCTTCGTACGACGCCGGGCGGGGCACACAGCCTCCGCCTCGATCTCGCCGACGGCGCTGACCCCGCCGAGGTCAGCCGCATCGTCGCCCGCCTGCTCCAGGATCGGATGGGTCTCGCCGCCGCGCCCAAGGAGCCGTCCGGTCCGGGCGAGCCCGCCGTGGCCCAGGCCGCGCCCGTCCGCGCCCGCACCGAGCCGACGGCGTCCGGGTCCTATCCGGCCCCCGCCGGTTCCTATCTACCCGCCCAGCCGGGCGGCTCGGTCGCTGAGCAGCGACGGCCGGCCCCCGAGACACCGCGCCGCCGGGCTCGCCGCGCGCGGGAGGAGGGCCCGTTGGGCCAGAGCGCTCCGGTCGAGGCCGCGCCACCGCGACCACTGCCCGCCGGCAAGCCGGGGCCGCGCATCGTGATCGACGAGGTGCAGGTCAGCACGTTCGGCCTGGACGCCACCGTCGAGGTGCGGCTCGCGGCCGACGAGCGGCGGGCCACCGGGCGGGCCAACGGGCCGGCCGTCGACGCGTACGTGTTGCGTCTCTGCGCCGAGGCCGCTGCGTCCGCGGTGGACGATCTGCTCAGCACCGCCGAGCAGGTCGGCGACCGGGGCAAGTGCTTCGTCGAGCACGCGGCCGTGGTGCCGTTCGGCACCTGCGAGGTCGCCGTCGCCGTGGTGCTGCTGGTCTGCGGCGGGTGGGTCGAGCAGCTCGCCGGCTCCGCGCTGGTGGCCGGAGACCCGCGCCAGGCTGTCGTGCGCGCGACACTCAACGCCGTCAACCGCCGGTTGGAGGCATTGCTCGCGTAAGGCGCGGCATCTTTTGCTCCGCGAGGGGCATCATTGATCGATGAAGCGTGCGCTGCTCGGAGCGGATGACATCTTCCCGGCCGGTGGGGAGGCGCCGCTGTGGCCGGGACGGTTGGAGTCGCTCGACGGCTCCCGTGTGTACGTGCGTGACACGCCGGCCACCTCGCCCGGCGCTGAGCCCGCGCTGTACGTGCACGGCCTCGGTGGCTCCTCGACAAACTGGACAGATCTCGCCGGCCTGCTCGCCAGCCGGCTGGAGGGGCAGGCGATCGACCTGCCGGGCTTCGGGCGCAGCGACCCGGCCCGCCGCTACACGCTCGCCGCCTTCGCCGACCGCGCGATCCGCTGGATCGAGCACTCCGGCCGGGGCCCGGTGCACCTGTTCGGCAACTCGCTGGGCGGCGCGATCTCCGTGCGCGTGGCGGGCACCCGCCCCGACCTCGTGCGCTCGCTGACGCTGGTCTCGCCGGCCATGCCGTTTCTCGACCCGCGCCGCTCCAGCCAGAGCCGGGTGCTGCCGCTGCTCGCCATCCCGCGCGGCGACCGGATCGCGATGCGCTTCATGACCCGGATCACGCCCGAGGAGATGGCCAAGCAGGTCATCGCCGCCTGCTTCGCCGACCCCGCCCGGGTGAGCGAGCAGCGCCGCCTGGAGGCGATCGAGGACATCCGCATCCGGTACGAGCTCGCGCACTACCTTCCGGCCTACCTGAGCTCGCTGCGCGGGCTGGTCTCCAGCTTCCTGCGGGCGTACCTGCCCGGCTCCGGCTCGCTGTGGCGCATCGCGTCCCGGATCACCGCGCCCACACTCGTGATCGGCGGCCGCCAGGACCAGCTCGTCGACATCCGGGTGCCGCCGCAGGTGGCCCGCACGATCCCGGACAGCCGGCTGCTGATCCTCGACCAGGTGGGGCACGTGCCCCAGATGGAGGTGCCGCGGGTGGTGGCTCGGGCGGCGGTCGCGATGCTCGACGAGGTGGGCCAGCCCGCCGCCAGCCCGCCGAAGGTGAGCCGGGCCGTGCGCTCGGCCCGGGTGGCGCCCGCGTGAGTCGGGCCCTCGGCGTGGTCGCCGGGATCGCCGTGCTGGCGGGTCTCGCGCTGGTCGGGCTGGGGTTCTTCCCGGTCGACCTCTCGCCTGCGGCGCCGGTCCCATCGCCCGCTCCCGAAACGCTGGCCGCCTCGCCGCCACCGTCGCCGCCGGCCGCCGCGTCGCCGTCCGCCTCACCCAGGCCGGCGCCGCCGGTGCTCCGCCTCACCGGGCCGGTCGCGACGAAGGGGTCCGGCCGTTTCGAGTACGCGGCGACCGGCGGCCCGGTCCGCGGCCGCTCCGGCACCCTGGTGCGCTATCGCGTGGCGGTGGAGCAGGGCGCGGGCGAAGACGTGGCGGAGTTCGGTGCGGCGGTGGACCGGGCGCTCGGCCACGCGCGGAGCTGGACCGCCGGCGGCATGCGCATGCAGTGGGTGCCGCGCGGCACGCCGCACGACTTCACCGTGCACCTGGCCACCCGCGAGACGGCTGGGCGGCTGTGCGCGGCGGGCGGGGTCAACATCACGGTGCGCGGGCGGCCGTACACCTCGTGCCGGGTCGGTGGCAGCGTGATCATCAACCTGGACCGCTGGCGGCTCTCGGTCGACCACTTCGTGGCGGCCAATGTGCCGCTCGCGCTCTACCGCGACTACGTGGTCAACCACGAGGTCGGGCACCAGTTGGGGCACCGGCACGAGCTGTGCCCGGGGCGGGGGCGGCCGGCGCCGGTGATGATGCAGCAGACGCTCGGCCTGAAGGGGTGCACGGCCAACCCCTGGCCCTTCCTGAACGGTCACCGCTACGCCGGTCCGCTGAAGTAAGAGGGCTAAATCGGGGCAATTCAGCGTGTCTACGCATGACTCGGCGCATATCGGCTGGCACGCTGAGTGAATCATGACGACGCGCGTACCTCGTGCCCCCGCTCCGCCAGCGGCCGGCGCCCCGCGCGCCTCCGTGCCCCGGAGCCGGCGCGCGGCGGCGGGGGCGGCCGCCCGTCGAGCCGCCGGGGAGCGGATGTGGCAGCGGCGGCGGCGCACCGCGATGCTCGTGCTCTTCCTCGCCGGCACCGGCCTCGTGGTGGTCGACGCGGCCCGAGACCGGCCCGAGCTCGTCCCGTCGGCGGCGCCCGACGCCCCGTCCGCCTCGGCACCCGCGCCATCGCCGACCACCGTGGCCCTGTCGCCTTCGCGGCCGCCGTCACGTTCGCCGTCACCGGCCGTCACGGCCTCGCCGAGCGCACCGCCCTCGCCCACCCGATCCCCGTCGCCGTCCCCGGTGGCGTCGCAGGCGGTGGCGGCCATGGCGAAGTTCCCAGAGCGGGGGGCAGGGTCGTTTACCGAGGTCACGACCGGTGGACGGCCCCTCGGCACGGCCGGCACGCTGCGCCGTTTCCGGGTCGCCGTCGAAGACGGGACCGGCCAGGACGCCACCACGTTCGCCGCCGAGGTGGACGCGATCCTCGGCGACGCGCGCAGCTGGGTGGCGGCGAAGCGCTTCCGCCTGCAGCGGGTGCCGAAGGGCGCGGCCGCCGAGTTCACCATCTACCTGGCCACGCCCGCCACCTCGGAGCGGATGTGCGCGGTCGGCGGGTTGGACACCGAGGGGTACACCTCGTGCCGCCTCCCCGGCCAGGTCATCATCAACCTCGCCCGCTGGCTGACCGCCGTGCCCGACTACGGGGCACCGGTCTCGACCTACCGGGCGTACGCGATCAACCACGAGGTGGGACACCAGCTCGGCCACGGCCACGAGGCGTGTCCGGCGCCCGGCGCGCCCGCCCCGGTCATGCAGCAGCAGACGCTTGGGCTCAAGAGCTGCCTGGCCTACGCGTGGCCGTACCTGGCGGGACGAAGGTATTCGGGCCCGGCAATTCCCTGAGCGCCCCGCTATTCCCTGATCCCGCCTTCTGGGCCGTGGGCCACGTCATTGCCCCGTACCGTCCTGAGCGAGCAACAATGGTGCGGTTAACGCTCTCGCTTACCTTCCGGGGAGTCCACCGTGTCGCTGCCCCCGCTCGTCGAGCCCGCTGCCGAGCTGTCCGTCGACGAGATCCGCCGCTACTCACGTCACCTGATCATCCCGGACGTCGCGATGGACGGGCAAAAGCGGCTGAAGAACGCGAAGGTGCTCTGTGTGGGCGCCGGTGGCCTCGGCTCGCCCGCCCTCATGTATCTCGCGGCGGCCGGTGTCGGCACGCTCGGCATCATCGACTTCGACACCGTCGACGAGTCCAACCTGCAGCGGCAGATCATCCACGGCCAGTCGGACATCGGCCGCTCCAAGGCGGAGTCGGCGGCCGACTCGGTGCGCGAGATCAACCCGTACGTCAACGTGGTCATCCACAACACGTCCCTCGACCGGGACAACGTGCGGGAGATCTTCTCCCAGTACGACCTGATCGTCGACGGCACCGACAACTTCGCCACGCGATACATGGTCAACGACGCGGCCGTGCTGCTCGGCAAGCCATACGTGTGGGGATCGATCTATCGCTTCGACGGGCAGGCGTCGGTCTTCTGGGCCGAGCACGGCCCCTGCTACCGGTGCCTCTACCCGGAGCCCCCGCCGCCCGGCATGGTCCCCTCCTGCGCCGAGGGCGGCGTGCTCGGCGTGCTGTGCGCGTCGATCGGCTCCATCCAGGTCACCGAGGCGATCAAGGTGCTGACCGGCATCGGCGACCCGCTCGTGGGTGGCCTGATGGTGTACGACGCGCTGGAGATGTCCTACCGGAAGATCCGGGTCCGCAAGGATCCCAACTGCGCGCTCTGCGGCGAAAACCCGACCGTCACCGACCTGCTGGAAGACTACGAGGACTTCTGCGGCGCGGTCTCGGTCGAGGCCCAGGAGGCGACGATCGACGCCACGATCACGGCCCGCGAGCTCAAGGACTGGCAAGACTCCGGCAAGGACGTGTTCCTGGTCGACGTGCGCGAGCCCGCTGAGTACGAGATCGTGCGCATCCCCGGCGCCACGCTGATCCCGAAGGGCGACATCCTCTCCGGCGAGGCCCTGTCCCGCTTCCCGCAGGACCGGCAGATCGTGCTGCACTGCAAGTCGGGTGTCCGCTCGGCCGAGGCGCTGGCCGCGCTCAAGGCGGCGGGCTTCAAGGACGCGGTGCACGTCCAGGGTGGCGTGCTCTCCTGGATCAAGCAGGTGGACCCCTCGCTACCGGCCTACTGACCTGGTCTTTGGTCTGACCTACCGAGGCGTAACTACGAGCCCGCCGGTAGGGTTTCGCCCGTGGTCGACATGGACGGCGCGATCGGGTTCGTGGTGGCCCACGGGGATGCCGTGGATCGTGCCCGCTTGTCGTACCTGCGGACCGGCGCGGCCCCGAGCGAAGAGATCCTCACCACGGCGGAGATCGGCCAGGCGCCCGACGGCGGCTGGCCAGCCACGTGGGGCGCCGAGGTGGCCTCCATCGACGCCACCTGCTTCCGCCTGGCCGAGCTAGACGACCTGGGCGCGCTGGGCCGCCCCGCCGCCCGCCGCGGGCTGGACTGGCTGGCGAGCCGCCAGCACAACAGCATGTGGGAGGAAGACGACTCGCTGGCCGGCGAGGCCCCACCATGGGCCAAGCCCGGCGACCCGGAGGCCAGGCTCTACCTGAGCGCCAACGCCGCCTTCTGGCTCTCCGTCTCCGACCTGGACGCGGGTTGGGGCGGCGGCCAGTACGGCGCGCTGCTCCGCCCCGCCGCCCAAGCGATCGTGGCCCACATCGGCATCGACGGCTCGTGGCGGTCATTTCTGGTGAGCGCCTGGCTGAGCGCCGCGGTGCTACACCGGCAAGACATGTTCTACGAGTCCGCCCGCATCCAGATCATGCTCGGCGACCGGCTCAGCCAGATGAGCCCCGCCGACGTCGCCTGGATGGCGGCCGCGCTGCGCCGGGTGGGCGTGGCGGTCGACGACTGGCTGCTCACCGCCGCCCGGCGGCGCCTAGCCGAAACCCAGCGCAGCGACGGCGGCTGGCCCAGCGACGACGGCGCCGCCTTCGACGTCCACACGACACTGGCGGCGATCCGCGCCACCCGCTGACCGGGGCGGCGGCTTGAAGACCTTCAACAGAAACCTTGAGCTACCGCGACGTCCGCCGTGGTCCAGACCGCCGCTCCCGCAGCCTCACCCGTCCGCTGTTGGTCGCGGCAGGGGCGTGCGCGCAGCTCGCGCCGGGCTTCGTTGCCCCGAGTAGTGGGCGTTTTCTGCCTGTTATCCGCTTATCGCACCCTTGCGGGCGCCCGACCCAGTAGATCGTGGTACGCAACTGCCCCTATGAGGGCGGTTCCGTACCACGATCTACTGACGGAGCCGGGGAGACCCCGGTCGATCGCGGCGCTGGGCTAACACAGAGCAACCCCCGGCAGTCACGCCATGGCCACCAGGCACAGACCATGGTCAACACCCCCGCTCGCCGCCGCGCATACCCAACCCAGCGCCATCCCGACGGCCATCGACCCGCATGGGCCTAAGCGGGCCAACGCCCGGATGGTCCGGAGCGCTCCCGCCGGAGGCAAAGGGGTAACGCCAACCACCGCGAACCCGGCGGCCCGCGGGAGCACACGGCCTTCAACTGACACGAACGCGGGCAAATCTAAAAAGAAGAACCGAACCGCGGGCGGGTCAGTCGCGGTCTTCGGGGTGGGGGTGGAGGTATTCGAGCTCGTCCACCGGGAGCGGCAACTCCCGGTCGTCGCCGAACGGCGCGCCAGCCCCCGCGCGGTCGCCGGTGATTTCGCGGATCGGCAGGCGGCCATCGGGGCCGACCGGGGGTGCCTGCGGCGGTGGCACTGACCGGTGCCAGTCGATGTTGTCGGGGAGCACCACCCGGCGGTGTGTGGCCGGCACCGTGACCAGGGGCGCGGTCAGCGCCTCGGCGTCGGTGGCGGCCAGCGGGTCAGGCCGGGCCACGCCGCCGATGCCGGACTGCTCGCCGGCGATCTTCTCTTGGAGGCGGAGGATGCCGTGCAGCAGCGCCTCGGGGCGGGGAGGGCAGCCTGGCACATACACGTCGACGGGGATGATCTGGTCGACGCCCTTGGTGACCGAGTACGAGTCCCAGTACGGGCCGCCGCAGTTGGAGCAGGCGCCGAACGAGATGACGTACTTCGGCTCGGGCATCTGGTCGTAGAGGCGCTTGATCGCGGGCGCCATCTTGTCGGTTACGGTGCCGGAGACGACCATGAGGTCGGCCTGGCGGGGGCCGTGCGCGAACGGGATCACGCCGAGCCGGATGAAGTCGTGACGGCCCATGCTCGTGGCGATGAACTCGATGGCACAGCAGGCCAGGCCGAAGTTGAAGACCCACAGCGAGTATCGCCGGCCCCAGTTGAGCACGAAGCGGATCGGCTCGCCGAGCACTCCTGGCAACTGCACGACACAAGTCAACCACAGCACGCTCGGCCGCAACCGGCCTGAACGGTGAGGCGTGTTAAGCGCGCTCCCGGCCCAAGCCGGGAATGACGCGGGGGAGGGAATGTGCAGGTGTCGACGCCACCACGCCTCGACGGCACAGCGCCGGGTGTGAGACCGGACCTGGCGGAGATCGACTTCGATGGCTTCTACCATGCCCATTTCCGGGCACTCACAGTGCAGCTGTGCGCGTACACCGGTGACCTCGCGCAAGCACAGGATCTGGCTCAGGAGGCGTTCTGCCGGGCGTACGCGCGGTGGGCGAAAGTGGTCCAGTACGACGACCCGGTGGCGTGGGTGCGCCGCGTGGCGTGGAACCTCGCGGCCAGCCGGTGGCGGCGGATGCGCACCGCGCGGGCGTACCTGCGGCGGCAGCGCGAAGAGCACGTGGCGGGCCCCGGCCCCGACCGCGTGGTGCTGACGGCGGCGCTGGCGAAGCTGCCGGAAAACCAGCGGCGCGTGGTGGTGCTGCACCACCTGGCCGACATGAGCGTGGCCGAGATCGCCCGTCAGGAGGGTGTGGCTGAGGGGACCGTCAAGTCCTGGCTGCACCGCGGCCGCAACACGCTGGCGACCCTCCTGAAGGACAGCAACGAGCAGCCGGAGGAGAGCCGTGACTGACCACCTTGACGACTTCTTCGCGGACTACCGCGCCGGCCTGACGCCGGAGATCGTGCCCGCGGGCCCGGGAGTGGTGCGGACCACCGTGCGCCGGCGCCGCCGGATCGCGGCCACCGCGGCGGTGGTCACGGCCGCGGTGCTCGTAGCGGCGCCGGTCGCCGGGTATGCCGCCTTCAACAACGGGTCCGGCCCCGCGCCGGCACCCGGGGGATCGAGCACGCCGACGCCCGAGGAGAGCACCCCGACCACGACCCCGCCGGCGTCGGCGTCGGCGACCCCGCCGGCGCCACCCAATGGCCGCATCAGCCGGGCCCAGCTGCTCGCCGCCACGGTCGACCTGCCGCCGTGGCAGCGGGACGCGCCCTCCTCGTGCAAGCGGGAGGATGTGCGGCTCGCCGGTGAGGAGGCGTGGAGCAAGCCCTGGCTGATGGATCTCGTCTACGGCGACGCGGACGGTGACGGCGTGCAGGAGAGCATCGCGACGATCGGCTGCGCGCCGGGCGAGGTGGACATGCAGCAGGTCGTGGTCTTGGACCGGGACACCAGCGGGCGGATCATCGCGCTCGCTCAGGTGGTCCGCACGGAGAAAGACGTGCTGGGATGGATCATCAAGGTGACGCCGACCGGCGAGGGCGTGGTCAAGGTACGGGTCGGTGACCTGCAGCCGTGCTGTGACATGAGCGAGAAGCAGGTGCAGAAGCAGGACCGGACGTACACGTGGGACGCCGGGGAGTTCAAGCAGACCGGCGGCCCGACCGAGTTTCCGGAGCGGCCGGACTTCCGCACGGACCTGAAGGTGACCGCCTCCGACCTGGTCTTCGCCAGCGGCGACTATCCGAGCGGCCTGATGACGGTGACGCTGCGCAACGCGGGCCCGCGCGACACCATCAACATGCAGATCTCGTTCGACTTCGGGGGTGTGGAGCTGTACCGCGTAGGCCCCGGCTGGGGCTCCTGCAAGACGGTGCAGCCGGAAGGCGAAGGCAAGAGCGCTTTCATGAACTGCGTGCTGAAGGACCCGCTGACCGCGGGCGAAACGCGGGAGATCCGGTTCCACTTCTCCGCGGTCAGCGTGCCGGCGGGCGTGACCGGCGCCGTGGATGTCGCGAACTTCGACACCGGTGCGATGGGCGACCTCAACCAGGAGGACAACCGCGCGACGTTCGATCTGCGCCGATAGCTCAGAGCGCGGGGCGCTGCAGGTGGCCGAGAAAGTCCACCAGCAGCGCCTCGCGCATGTGCGGGGGTGCGGCGTTGAGCAGCGCGTTGACCGGTGCCATCCGCTCGGGCAGGCCGCTGTCGAAGCCGAGCGCGCCGAGCAGCTCGGGCAGCGGGCGGTCCAGTGAGATCTCCGGCAGTGCCACGGGACCCGCCGCCCGTGCCGCGTCGGCGGCCGCGGCGAGATCCGGCCCGAACTCGGCCACCCGCGGTGCCACCGAGGCGGTCACGCTCAGGTGGATGCTCGGCGGCAGCTCGCCGTACGCGAACTGGGGCTGGGTGTGCCACCCCCGCGCGGCGAGCTCGTCGGCCAGGACGAAGATGTCGAAAGCGTCGGTGGTGAAGCAGACCACAGTGGACTCCGGCGGCGCGATCAGGCGCAGTCCGTCCACGGCGGAGACCGCCGCCGCCAGCTCCCGCACCGCCGCCAGCGTGCGGGACGCGAGCGCGAGGTAGCCGCTGTCGCCGATGTGGCGCAGCACCGCGTACGCCGCCGCGATCGGGCCGCCCGAGCGGGTGGACGAGATCACCGGATTGACCATCGAGTAGCCGGGCCACCCCGCGTACGCGAAGTACTGCGGCCGCCGCAGCTCCGCGTCGCGGTGCAGCAGCACGGAGACGCCCTTGGGCGTGTACGCGTACTTGTGCAGGTCGACCGAGATCGACGTGACCCCCGGCACCGCGAAGTCGAAAGGTGGCACCTCTACCCCGAGCCGCCGCAGGTAGGGGAGTGTCCACCCGCCGAAACAGGCGTCGACGTGGCACCGCACGCCGGCCGCCGCTGAGACGGCCGCGATCTCCGCGACCGGGTCCACGACGCCGTGCGCGTACGAGGGGGCGGAGCAGGCGACCAGCACCGTGTCCGGCCCGATCGCCGCAGCGATGTCCGCCGCCGCCGGGCGCAGCGTGGATGGCGACACGGGTACGAGGTCGAGCGCCACGCCCAGGTACTGAGCGGCCTTCGCGAACGCGGCGTGCCCCGTCACCGGCACGACCAGGCGCGGCCGCTCGACGCCCCGCGCCCCGTCCCGCGCGGCCTTCACCGCCAGCATCAGCGACTCGGTGCCGCCGCTGGTCACGTTTCCGACGACGTCCGGGCCGCCGCCCAGAAGCTGCGCCGCGGCGCCGACCAGCGAGTTCTCCATCGCCAGCAGCGACGGGAACGCGGTCGGGTCGAGCCCGTTGACGTGCGCGGAGAGGGCGTACGCGGCCATGGCCAGGTCGTCGAGCCCGTCGAGGCCGGGGTCGTAGACGTACGCGAAGAGGCGCCCGCCGTGCGTGGGTCGGTCGGCCGCGCGCAGCGCCCGGATCTCCTCGAGCACCTGCTCAGCCGGCAGGCCGTCCTTCGGCAACGACATGCGGCTCACCGTAATTCAGGGCTCGGCTCATACGCTCGCTCCGCTCCTCGGTCGCTAGCGCTCCCTGCGATGCTCACTCGCTATCGCCTCGCGTACAAGCGATCTTCGGTCAGGTCGTAGCCGCGCATGAGGAGCACGGCCGTGCCGACCACCACAGCGGGCAGCACGGTGAAGCCGAGCAGCACGCCCAGCCGAGCCGTGCCGTCCTGCGCGGCCGCCTCGCCGCTGGCCGACGAGACGTACCCGAAAACCTGAAGGACCACCGCGTAGATCCCGGGTCCGAGCGCGAGGCCGAGGGTCTCCCCGGCCGTCCACAGCCCGGTGAAAACGCCGGCCTGCCGGCGGCCGGTGCGCGCGGTGTCGTACGCGACGCAGTCCGGCAGCATCGACATCGCGAAGACCTGCTCGCCGGCGTACCCGCAGCCGATCGCGGCCACGAGCAGGTAGACCGCGACGGGTGGCAGAGCGGGCGCGGCGACCAGCGCGAGCGCGCCGGCCGCGAAGATCAGCGACGCCCACACGAACGCGCGCACCTTGCCCACCCGCGCACCCACCCGCCGCCACACCGGCATCACCAGCAGCGCCGGCCCGACGAAGCACGCGAACAGCACGGTCGGCCCGTCGTCCGGCCGCTCGATCACGTGGTCGGCGAAGTACTTCACGCCGGCGAGCATCGTGCCGATCCCGGCGGCCTGGACCACGAAGCAGGCCAGCAGCAGCCGGAACGGGCGGTTGGCGGTCGCCACCCGGAGCTGCGCGCGCAGGCTCGGCTCGCTCTCCCGCGCCTCGCCGGTGGGGACGCCGCGGGTGCCGGTGTACACGCCCACGGCGCCGACCACGATCAGCGCGGCGCAGAAGAGGCCCATCCACCGGTGGCCCGGAATGCCGTCGCCGCCCGCGCTCACCACCAGGGGGGCCACCGCGCCCGAGATCAGGATCGCCAGCGCCAGGAACGCCACCCGCCACGTCATCAGGCGGGTCCGTTCGGCGTACCCGTCGGTGATCTCCGCGGGCATCGCCACGTACGGCACCTGGAAGAACGCGTAGGCCGTCGCGGCCGCCAGGAAGGCCACCGCCACATAGGCCGCGGCGCCCGCGCCGGTCCCGGCGGGGGCGGCGAAGATCACCGCAAAGAGCACGGCCAGGGCGAAACCACCGCCCAGCAGGTACGGGCGCCGCCCGCCCCACCTGTCGGATATCCGTCCGGCGACGGGGTTGACGAGCACGTCCCACGCCTTGGGTACGAGCACCAGCAGCCCGGCCACACCGGCGGCGATCCCCATCGTGTCGGTGAGGTACGGAAGTAACAGCAGCCCCGGCACCGTGGCGAAGGTGCCGGTCGCGAGCGAACCCGACGCGTAGCCGATGTGCACCCTGCGTGGCAACGCGTCGCTCATGGGCGCGGATGTTATCCATCTACCCGCACGCGGCGGAAGTTGCCTTTACGCTGCGGCGCGTGACTATTGGTGTCCCGGCGGCGACGAGGGTCGCCGCACCGCTCCGAGGGGAGGCGATGCGCGTGCCCGCCGGCGTAGCCGCAGGTCACCCGGCCACGGCCGAGGTCGGGCTGCGCATCCTCGCCGCGGGCGGATCGGCGGCGGATGCCGCGGTGGCGGCGGTGCTCGCCACCACGACGAGCGAGAGCATCCTGACCGGGATCGGCGGCGGCGGCTTCGCCACGTACTACGACGCGTCGACACAGACCGTGACATGCCTGGACTTCTTCTGCTCGGTGCCGGGGCTCGACGGAGACATCGCCCCGGGGCCGATGGTGCCGATCGAGGTGTTCTTCGGCGGCGTACCGCAGACGTACTCCATTGGCGGCGCCAGCGTCGGCGTGCCCGGCGTGCCGGCCGGCTGTGGCGAGGTGCACCGGCGGTGGGGGCGCCTGCCCTGGCAGCGGGTGGTGGAGCCGGCGATGACGCTGGCCAGCAGCGGGGTCGTACTGCCCGCCGCGCAGGCCCGCACGCTGGTCTCGGTCGCGCCCGCGCTGCTGCCCGGCGAGGGTGCGGCCATCTACGCACCCAGGGGTGAGCTGCTCCAGGGCGGCGAGCTGCTGCACCACCCCGGCCTCGACCGCGCGCTCGGCATCCTCGCCGAGGAGGGGCCGGCGACCTTCTACACCGGCCGGCTCGGGCGGGTGATAGTCGACACCGTGCGGGCGACCGGCGGCGCGCTCGGCCCGGCCGACCTGGCCGAGTACCGGGTGCTGGAGCTGGAGGTGGGGCACGCGCTGATCGGCGGCTCACACGTGTACGCCCGGCACGACCTCAACGGCACCATCGACACGCTCGCCGCGCTCCCCGCCGACCTGAGCACGATGTCGCGCCCGTCCCGCGCCGTGGCCGTGGCCGACGCGCTGCGCACCCGGGGTCGCCAGCGGCTCGGCGACACCACGAACATCTCGGTGGTCGACCACGAGGGCGACGCCTGCGTGATCACCACGACCCTCGGCATCGGCGCCGGCGTGTGGATGCCCGGCCTGGGGATCAACCTCAACTCGATGCTCGGCGAGGGCGAGCTGATCACGCCCGACCTCGAGCCCGGCCGCCGGATGCAGTCGATGATGTGCCCGCTCGTAGTGGTCGACGACAGCGGTGACCTGGTCGTCGCCGCCGGCTCCGCGGGCGCCTCGCGCATCCGCACCGCGCTCGTCGACACCCTGCTCGGCGTGCTGGTCGACGGCCTGGACATGCCGAGCGCGATCGCCCGCCCGCGGTTTCACGTCGTCGACAACACGGTGCACGCGGAGCTCGGCTATCCGGAAGACGAGCTGGTGGCCCTGGAGGAGGCCGGCTACGAGGTCAACCGCTGGCCGGACATGAACCACTACTTCGGCGGCGTGAGCGCGGTCGGGGTGGCCGGCGCCGCCGGCGACCCGAGGCGCGGCGGCGTGGGCGCGGTCGCCTAATCGGGCGACCAGGCGGCCTTCCTCATGTCGACGCGGCCGCTGCGCATGGGGGTGGCCTCGCCGATCAGCCTCGCCATCGCCTCCAGCTCGTGACCGGGGACTACGCGACCGGCGTTGTTGACGACGCGGTGCCAGGGGACCGGGCCGCCGTACCGCGCCATGATCGAGCCGACCAGGCGGGCGGAGGAGCGTCCCGAGCGATCGGCCAGGTAGTCGGCGATCGCCCCGTACGACATCACCCGCCCCGCCGGGATGCGCTCGACGAGCGCCAGTACCTCCTCGACGTACTCCTCCGGGGTCACGGCCACACAGCCTATGCAGAATGGGTGGGTGCGCGAAGCGGTAACCTCAGCCCGGCGGGTCGTCGTCAAGATCGGTTCGTCGTCGCTGACCACGGCCACGGGTGGGCTCGACACAGCGCGTGTCGACGCGCTCGCCGACGTGCTCGCGGGGCTCTGCGCCGCCGGCCGCGAGGTCGTGCTCGTCTCCTCGGGCGCGATCGCCGCCGGCCTTTCGCCACTGGCCATCCCGCGGCGACCGCGCGACCTGGCCACTCAGCAGGCGGCGGCCAGCGTCGGGCAGGGGCTGCTCATCGGGCGGTACGCGGCCAGTTTCGACCGCCACGGCCTCATCGTCGGCCAGGTGCTGCTGACCGTCGACGACGTGACCCGCCGCGCGCACTACCGCAACGCGTACCGCACGCTGCGCAAGCTCCTCGACATGCGGGTCGTCCCGATCGTCAACGAAAACGACACGGTCGCGACGGAGGAGATCCGCTTCGGCGACAACGACCGGCTGGCCGCGCTCGTCGCCGCCCTGGTGCACGCCGACCTGCTCGTGCTCCTCTCCGACGTGGACGCGCTCTACACCGGCGACCCGGCGCGGCCGGAGACCCGCAAGATCACCGATGTGCACGGCGAGGCAGACCTCCTGGGCATCACGCTGGGCAAGGCCGGCAAGGCCGGCCTGGGCACCGGCGGCATGGTCACCAAGGTCGAGGCGGCCCGCATCGCCACCGGCTTCGGCATCTCGGTCGTGCTGACCGCCGCCCCACTCGCCCCCGCGGCGCTGGCCGGCGACGAGGTGGGCACGCTCTTCCATCCGGTACGCCAGCGGCCGACCGCCCGCCTCTTCTGGCTCGCCCACGCCACCTCGCCGCGCGGCCGGCTGCACCTCGACCCGGGCGCGGTGCAGGCGGTGGTCGACCGGCGCAAGTCGCTGCTGCCGGCCGGCATCACGGCCGTCGACGGCACGTTCACCGCCGGCGATCCGGTCGACCTGGTCGACTCGTCGGGCGCGCCGGTCGCCCGCGGGCTGGTCAACTACGACGCCGTCGAGCTTCCTTCACTGCTCGGCCGCTCCACTGTGGAGCTCGCCGCGGCGCTCGGTCCGGCCTACGAACGTGAAGTGGTGCACCGCGACGATCTGGTCCTGCTGTAGAGAGTGAGTCTTCGATGAGTGTCAACGAGCAGGCCCGGCGGGCGCGCGAGGCCGCCACCGCGCTGGGCACCGCCACCCGGGCCACCAAAGACGCGGCGCTGCTGGCGATGGCCGACGCGCTGCTCGCCCGTACCCCCGAGATCCTGAGCGGAAACGCGGCGGACGTGGCGGCGGCGCGCGAAGGTGGCCTGACCGCGGCCATGATCGACCGTCTCTCCCTCACCGAGGGGCGGGTCGCCGCGATGGCCGAGGCGCTGCGCCAGATGGCCGCGCTGCCCGACCCGGTCGGCGAGGTCGTGCGCGGCTCGACCCTCCCCAACGGCTTGGAGCTGCGGCAGATCCGCGTGCCGTTCGGCGTGGTCGGCATCGTCTACGAGGGCCGGCCCAACGTGACGGTCGACGCGGCCGGCATCTGCCTCAAGTCGGGCAACGCCGCGCTGCTTCGCGGCTCCTCGTCCGCCATCCACTCCAACACCGCGCTCACCGCCGTCCTGCGCGACGCGGTCGAGGCGGCCGGCCTTCCCGCCGACGCCGTGCAGCTGCTCGACGCCACCACCCGCGACTCGGTCAAGGAGCTGATGCGCGCGCGAGGCCTGGTCGACGTCCTCATCCCGCGCGGCGGCGCATCCTTGATCAAGGCCGTGGTCGAGGAGTCGACGGTCCCGGTGATCGAGACCGGCGTGGGCAACTGCCACGTCTACGTCGACGCCGCCGCCGACCTCGACAAGGCACTCGCCGTCGTCATCAACAGCAAGACCCAACGACTGTCCACATGCAACACGGCCGAGTCGCTCCTGGTGCACGCCGCGGTGGCCGACGACTTCCTGCCGCGCATGCTGGAGGCCTTCGCCTCAGCTGGCGTGACAGTGCACGGCGATCCGCGCGTGGCCGCCTACTCCGACGCCGTCGTGCCGGCGGCGGAGGAGGACTTCGCGGCGGAGTACCTCTCCGCGGACATCTCGGCCGCCGTCGTCGACTCCCTCCAGGAGGCGGTGCGGCACATCCGCCGGTACGGCACCCAGCACACCGAAGCCATCGTGACCGAGTCGGTGACCGCCTCCCGCGAGTTCGTGTCCCATGTGGACGCGGCGGCCGTGATGGTGAACGCCTCCACGCGCTTCACGGACGGGGGAGAGTTCGGCTTCGGCGCGGAGATCGGCATCTCGACGCAGAAGCTGCACGCGCGGGGTCCGATGGGCCTGCCCGAGCTCACGTCCACCAAGTACGTCGTGACGGGCGACGCTCACATCCGCACCTAGCCAGACTCACCCTGCCCATCCATCCGCCGGCGGTGGTCAGCGAAGTTTCTCTCCGTGTGGCGCGTGTCGGGGTGGTTCTCGCCGAGTACTTTGCGCTGACGGGCGATGGTGTCTTCGAACAGCACATTGGCCCTGTCCGGCTCTCCGCAATGCGAGAGGACGAGCGCGTAAAGGTGCGCCGAGAGCAGCGTGAAGGGGTGGTCCTCACCCAGTTCGGGTCGGTAGCGCCGCAGCACGTATTCGCTCAAGGGAAGCGCTTCGGCGTACCGTCCGAGTTCGTACAGGCAGCCGGTAAGATTGCTTGCTGAGGCCAGAGTGTGGTGATGGTCCTTGCCGAAAACCCGCTCACGGCGAGCGAGCACGTCCTTGTACAACATGTGCGCTTCTTCGAGCTCACCCAGCTTTCGTAGCGTGCTGGCCAGGCGGGCGGCGGTAGCGAGCGTGTAGCTGTCGTCCTCGCCGAGCAGACGACGTCCCCTGGCGAGGAGATCTTCGTCGATGCTCCGTGCCCGTGTGTAGTCACCGAGGGAGAAACAGCCCCGAGCCACCCGGCTGGCGGCCAGGCGAGTGTGCTCGTCGTCCGGGCCCAGCCGATGTAGCCATCGCCGATGCCAAGCTTGCGCCAGGGGCATGGCGGTGGCGTACTCGCCGCGCATGAGCAGATACCACAACGCCTCACACGCGACGGACCGCAACGCGGGTCCGGCCTCGGTCGGATCGAAGGCCAGCAGGTGGGGAAGCAGGGATGCCCACACGGGCCAAGTTTCTGGATCAGTGCTGTCACCCTGGGGCGCGGCATCGGCTAGCAGATCTTCGACCCGCTTCCGGTCGCGGTCGCGCTCCGCCGAGGCGCGCAGGTCCCGCAGCACGGCCTGGGTCAGCCGGTGTAGCTGGATCGTGTCCTCGGTGATCCGGGCCAAGCCCAGCCGCGCCAGCCGGCCCAGGCTCCGTCGAAACTCCCAGGACGGCGCGGCGGCCAGCCACGCCACGGGAATGGGCTCGGGCGCCAAGTGCGCACAGCTGTGCAGCAGCTCGACCGCGGCCGGGTCCTCCTCCTGCGCACGACGCACCGATAGTTCGACGGTCGCGGCGAGCGTCGCTGGATATCCGAGGGGCCGCCCTGCCGCCAGCACCTCGCGGGCGTGCCCGCGCAGCTCGGCCAGATACTCCGCCACCGGCATCCGGGTCTCCTCGATGAGCCCGATCGCCTGTGTTAGCGCCAAGGGGAGGTCGCCCAGCGCCTCGGCCAGCGCATCCGCGTCCGCGAGCGGTAGGACTCGCCGGACAAGCTCCACCGACTCGGCTCGGGTGAAGACGTCGACCGAGAGCGACACCGCCATCCCGCCGAACGCGCCGCTCCGCGACGTGATCACCGTGTGCCCGGTCTCCGGTGGCAGCCACCGTTCTAGGTCGGCCGCCGACTCGACGTTGTCGAAGATCACCAGCCAGCGCGACGTGGACCGCAGGTGGTCTTGCACGGCCGCCAGCGCGGCGGTGTCGGCGGTGCCCGGCTCGACCCAGCCCGCGCGGGCGGCGAGCGTCGCGAATTGCTCGCCGATCAGCTCGGCCCGCTCCGCGTCGATCCACCACACCAGGTCGTACTCGCCGGCGAAGAGGTGGGCGTACTCGATCGCCAGCTGGGTCTTGCCCACGCCGCCCATCCCGTGCAGCGCCTGCACCACCGCCCGTTCGCCGCTCGTCAGGCGCTCGCGCAGTGCCGCCAGCAGGGCCTTCCGCCCGGTGAAGGCCCGCAGCCTCGGCGGCACGTTCCACACGCCGGGGCGGGAACCCGGCACCCGGACGCCATCGGGTGCCGGCGCTGGCGCGGCGCCGGGGAACGGGACCGGTGCGGTCGGGCGCTTCCGCCCCAGCAGCGCGTTTCGCACCCGGGCGCGAGCGTGTGCCTCCTCGATGCCGAAGATGTCCACCCACACCAGGGGCAGGAGGACCGGCGGCGGCTCGACCTCCTCGACCCGCAGCGGCAGGAGCCGCTGTCGCGTGGCGACCACCGACGCCCACTCTTCCGTCGTGTAGCGGGACCTTTCGAAGTAGGCCTTCGAGTAGAGGGCGACCACCCGCGAGGCACGGGCCAGCGCGTCGTTCATGTTCAGGACGAAGTTGGAGCCGGCCGCCCAGTCCCACGCGTCGAGCTCGACCGACAGCCCGGCGCCCTCCACCTGGGATGCCACCCACTCCGCCCACGGGCGGTCGGGGCCGGCGTAGCTGACGAAGATGTCGACCGACATGGGGAGCACCTTGCCACCGAACGGCACGCCGATGAAGTCGGCTCGGTGACAGCGTGCTGGCGCAGCGGGTCTAGCCTGCGGACCTATGAGCAATGATCAGCGTCCGGCCAAGATCGTCGACGTGCTGCTGGCGGAGTTCGGCGAGCTCATGGCATTGGACCC
>Ga0272482_10000027_pt1 | contig 47791 bp, 38 predicted proteins | sample RVTome_8_FD_192427 | JGI IMG/M metagenome (GOLD analysis project Ga0272482, IMG submission 192427) | Soil microbial communities from uranium-contaminated site in the Upper Colorado River Basin, Wyoming, United States - RVT160D0 (version 2) ...
TCGTTTCTGTACTATGCGCAGAGATGTGCGCTTGATCAGTTCCGGAGACGGGACTGTTACTTGAGAGTCATGCGACCGTTCAATAACACGATCAACGGCCGGAGCGATCGAAGCCCGCAACTCATCTAGCTTCCCCTCTGCCAGACCAAGTCTCAACGGACGCCTTACCCCGTGCCCCACCGTTGTGGGAACCCACTGGTGTGGGACCCACGGCCACCGATTGGTGGGACGATGAGGGGATGGAATCTACGATCACCGCACGGCCGGTCCCCGCCACCTCACCGCGCCGCCGATGGTTGACCGCCCGCCGGGCTGCGGTAGCCGCGATGGGTGTCGTCCTACTCACCATCGGCGCGGCACCCGCCGCCGCAACAGCCCAGGCCCAAACCCCCACCAGCCAAACCGCCGCCGTCGCTGCCATTGCCGACACCCACCCGACCGGCGCAGCCGGCCTGATGTCGTCATTGGCGACGGAATTTTCGTTTACAGCGAGTCAAGAGTCCATTGAACCGGTTGGCTCTGAACTGTCCGCGGAAATCCTCAGTCATGACGCGACAGTCTCGTCCTTCGAGGATCTATTCGTTAACCGCGCCGCCACAGAGTTCCTCGTCGACTGGTCAAGTATTCGGACGCTTAAGTCCTATGAGATAGACGGCGTCTATTTTACTCTCCTGGCCATTGAGGGGAGCATCGTGGCGAGTGCACAAGACTCGACAACTGCAACGATTTCCTTCACCGCTAGATGTTGGGCCGAACTTGAGTCGACTACCGGCCCCGTGGCCGAAATCGAAGTTGAATCATTGGCAGTCAAGCCATCCACGCCGGCCACGTAGAGAGCAACTCCCGCGTGATGGCCGCCACGATTGGGTGGGAAGCACGGCGCAGAGCAAACTACTGGTCCTTGCCCGCAACCGCGAGTAGCCCGTACAAGTCACCGGCCGCTCTTGTGCTACTTATCGCTACCATATTGATGCTAAATACATGGTCAACCGCCGCTTGACCTAGTTGGCTATGCGGGCGACGATGTGATGGGCATTGTTGCGGATGTGCTCCGACACCCGACGCCTCCCGATCAGTGGGAATGAAGAACGGCTGGTCTACCGGCTCACTCGTTTTTCAACTGTGCAGGCACGTCATCGACGCCAAGGTCTTGCCGGATTGCGCGAATATACTTCTCGAAAGTGAGCGTATTCCCTGATGCGTCCGGCAATACCGTCGTGCAATGTGCCACCGCAGCCTCGTAAACATCGCGCGGAGCTAGGATTTGGAGGGCAGTAAGCGCGGAGTCGATTCTGTCTTCAGCGGTCTTCACAATGACGTCTGGGTCATATCTTGCTACTGTCTCCAGTTCTGAGGGCGCCTGAGGTTCAGCATCCGGGCTCCAAACCTCTTTCGGGAGGAAGATGAGCGACGGATGGTTCTTGTCGGTCATGCCTTCATTTCTGATGAGTCCACGATACGCTCGGCTAAGCTCCTCCACTAAAGGGATCAACTCTGTATAGGTGGCACGCTTTTCGTCATAGAGTCGCATTAGCCGCTCATGTCGCGCCTGCTGGTGATGGGATTTTGCGGCGTACTGCGTTTGCGCCTCCAGCAGCCGCAACGAGCTCTTTCCTTGCCACCAGGCGCCCAACCCCACCGCTATGAGCGCACTCGCGGCACCAATGCCGGGAACGAGAAGATCTGACCAATCCACTATCTGCTCGCCTCCTGCCGCTGGATCCTCTGGACGTTAGGGAATGTTGAGTAGACAGTGACAATGGCAGCAGCTGGTGTCAACAGAGCCGACAGCGGCGCAGCGCGGAGTGTCTACGGACCGGGCGCCGCGGAGGTCCGGCGACCATACAGACGTCACTGACCGGCCACGATGCCGCGACCAGGAGTCTTACGAAGTCACACGTTGACAGAACTGCTTGAGAGGAGCTTTGATCACGGGGCTCAGGCGGTGATCCGGTAGGCGGTGAGCGGGCGCCCGCTGCCGCCGGAGAGCAGGTTGCCGGTGCGTTCGGCCAGACCCGCCAGCTCCAGGCGGTGCAGCATGCGGCGGGCGGTGCGCTGCTGCACCCGCAGCCGCGCCGCCACGTCGCGGGTGGTGAGCGGTTCGGCGCCGGCCGCCTCCTGGGCCGCGATCAGCCGCTCCAGCGTCGACACCGAGATCCCGACGCGCTGGGCCAGGACCGGTAGCCGGGTCTCCCCCGCCGCCACCGGCACCGCCGACTCCAGCACAATGTCGGCCTCGCCCCGCAGCGACAGCACCGCCGCGACGTCGCCGAGCCGCCGGGCCCGGGACAGTGCCCGCCGGGCCAGCGTCTCCGCCTCGGCCGAGCTGCGGCCCAGGCCGAACCCGACCCGTACGACGTCGTGGCGGTCGGCGAGCCGGCGCAGCATCGGCAGGGACGTGAACCCTCCCGTCACGGCATGCACCGGGCCGCGGGTAGTGACCAGCAGGTACGTGTCGCCGGTGTAGCGGGCCACGCTGCCGGCGAGCGCGTTCGCCTCCTTCGACAGGCCGTCGTCGCCGCCGGGCAGCTCGACCAGGCCGAGGACGAGCTGGGCGTCCTCCTGGGCCTGGCTGTCGGCGTGCAGCAGCAGCTGGCCAACGGCGATGCGGACCGAGTGCGCGGACGGCACCAGCCGCAGCACCGGCATCTCGGTGCACAGCACCTCGTACGCCGAGCTGAGACAGGTGACCGCGACGCCGGTGCCGCGCGCTCCGCGCCTGGCCTTGCGGTGAAACTCGACGACGCCGGCCGACTCGACCCCGCTCTGGTGGGGCAGCGTCCGCACGCCCGCGGTGGGCACGCCCGCTTCGCGGAGGGTCGCGGTCACATCGGCGGATGGCAGGGTGTCGATGGACATGCGGCTGACGTCGTGCCCGTCGCGCAACAGCCGCACCATCGCCTGGAGCAGCGTCGCGCCGGTGTAGTCGACGAACGTGGCGGGCCGCGTGAGCGCACCGGCCTCGCTCGCCAGCCCGTAGGGCACGACACCGGTGAACAGCCATGCGTCCACGGACCCGGCGCGTGCTTCGACAAGGCCCACGGCCTGCGACTCGTGGTCGTAGTCGAACCGGTGCGCGACCACCGCCGGCTGCTCCTCACAGATCGCGGCGACGTCGTCGACCAGATCGTGCGGACCGACCACCCCGATCTCGATATTCACCACCAGCACAGGTTACGGTCAGGGCCGGTAAACCGGAAAGGCAGGAGGGCGCCCATGGCGTCGGACCCGACGCCCGACGCGCCAGCCGCCGCGCTGCGCGACCGGCTGCGGTGGCGGCTGGTGGCGGCCGCGGCCACCCCGACCGACCGGTCCGGGCGGCTCGACCCGGCGGTCCTCACGGGCTACCTGCGCTCCCTGGTCGACGATGGCGCGCACGCCCTGGCCGTACTGGCGCACACCGGCCGCGGGCCCTTCCTCGACCCCGCCGTGCGGCGCGAGGTGATCCGCCGGGCGGTCGCCACCGGCGTACCCGTCATCGTGGGAACGACCGACGACGGCCCGGCGGCGGTCCGCGCGGCTGAGCAGGCCGCAGACCTCGGCGCCGCCGGCCTGCTGGTGTTCGCGCCGGCGGGCACCGACCCGCTCGGCCACCACGACGCCCTGTGGCGCGCCGCCGGGCTCCCGCTGCTCGCCTTCGACCTGTACACCCGGCCGTACCCGCGCGCGGTGCGGGCCGAACTGCTGGACCACCCAGGTGTCGCCGGGCTCAAGGTGGCCCTGCTGCACGATGCCATCGCGTGCCAGGAGGCGATCGCGGCCACCAACGCCGCCGGCCGGCTGGCCGTGACCGGCGAGGACCGCATGTTCGGCCCCTCGCTGCTGTGGGGCGCGCAGGCGGCGCTGGTAGGGCTCGCCGCCGCCGCCGTGCCGGTCACCGCCGAGGTGCTCGACGCCTACGCCCGTGGTGATCACGCGCGGTTCGTCCCCGCGTCGGTACGGCTGGACCGGCTGGCCGCGGTGACCTTCACCGAGCCGATGGAGGGGTACGTGCAGCGGATGCTGTGGATCGCGGCGGCCGAGGGACGGATCCCGGACGGTCACGCCCACGACCGGCACGGCCCGCCGCTGCCGCCCGACGACCGGGAGCGGGTGCTCACCGTGCTTCGTGCAGGCTGAACAGGTCGGCGGCGTTGCGCCAGTACAGGCGCTCGCGGGTCGCGCCGTCGAGGTCGGCGTCGGCCACCAGCCCGATCGACACGGCCGGGTCGATGAGCGTCGCGTCGGTGCCGAACAGCAGCTGACCCGCCGGCACCCGGGCGGCGACGTGGGCGACCTGCCCCGCGTCGGCGACGGACCCGGAGGGCTCCAGGTAGAGCCGGTCGCAGCCCCGCGCCGCCTCGGCCGCGAGGTCGAACCGGTCGGCGCCCATGTGGGCCGCGATCACCCGGACGCCCGGGTTGTCGGCGAGCAGCGGGAGCAGGTCGAGCACGTCCGGCCCCCACGTGTGCACCAGGGTGACCGCGCCGTACCCGTCCAGCAGGGCGAACAGGTCCCGCATCTGCGGCGACGCGAGCGCCCTTCGCGGGTACGTCGTGTGCACCTTGACCCCGACGAACCGCCCGCCCGGAAGGTAGCGGCGCAGGTCCGCCTCGGTGGCGGCCAGATTGTTGGGGTTGGCCACCACGTACCCGCGCAGTCGTGGCTGGTCGGCCAGGACCTCGGCGAGCCGCGCGTTGCCGCCGGGCGCGTCGTACACCACCGCCTCGACCGCGGAGACGACCTGCAGGGCGATCCCCCACTCGTCCATGACCCGCAGGTTGACCCGGACGTCGCCGACGTCCATCGGGAAGAACCACGGACCCCAGTGCCCGTGCACGTCGATGATCATGAGGCGCCCGCGAGCAGGCTTCGCAGGCTGCCGCCGGTCACCGCGGCCCAATCCGGGTCGGACAGCCGGGCGTGGCGCATCCGCAGCGTGGCCGGGGAGGTGTCGCTGAGCGGGGTACGCGAGCCGAACACCAGACGGGCCGCTCCCACCTCACCGGCGACCCGCTCGATCGAGTCCAGGGCGTTGAGCAGCCGGGTCGACGCGACGAACCCCGGCTCGACGCGGGCGGCCAGCACGAAGTCGGCGACGTGGTACGCGTGTGCGTCGAGAAACACCACGGTGGCGCCCCGACCGGCGAGGTCACGCCACAGCACCCGCAGGTCGCCCTCGACGAGCAGCACCATCCCGCGCGCCGAGGCGGCGGCGACCACGTGGGAGTAGCCGGGAAACCCGGGCTCGCAGCCCTGCACCGGGCCGAAGAGGCGTACCGCCCGCACCCCCGCCGCGACCAGCCGGTCGAGTTCCGGCTCGGCGCGCAGGGCGTTGCGCAGATCGATGGTGCCGGCCGGCAGCCAGCCGTGTGGCTTACAGGCGGCCAGTGTCTCGTCGTTGCCGCCGGCGTCGTCGAACCAGGCGCCGCGCCCGGAGCAGACCAGCGCACCGGTGATGCCGGCCCGGTCGAGCCGCGCGGCGACCGCCTCCGGCGAGAGGTCGAGGTCGGCGCGGGGCGGCCAGGCCCCCACGACGACATCGCAGTCGAGCGCGATCGGGTCGGCACGCATCAACGTCCCACCGCCGCATGCACCTTCCTGATCCCGGTGACGAGGTCGGCGACGTCGGTGTCGGTGAACCGTTCGTTGCAGGCCAGCACCAGCAGGGTCGAGTCGATCATGCGCTCGGCCACCGGGCAGTCGCCGCGCGCGTACCGCATCTCCCGTCGCGCGGGCGGTGACGTGAGCGGGAAACCCGAGGTGCCGAAGGTGCGGCGCTCGGTGAGCGCCGGCACGAGGTGCACCGGACGGTCGAGGTAGCCGGCGGTCACCGGCAGGCCCTCCGTCACGAGGGCGGCACCGAACTCAGCGTTGCCCGTGCCGAGGCGGTCCGGGTCGATGAGGATCGGGAAGAGCCAGAAGCTGTGCCGGTCGATGATGTCCAACCCTGGCACACGGAGGCCGGGCAGGTCCGCCAGTTCCTCGACCAGCCGGCGGGCGATTCGCCGGCGCGCGTCCACGACGCCTTTCAGGCGCGTGAGCTGGACCCTCGCGACGGCGCCGACAAGCTCGGTCATCCGGTAGTTGAGGCCGAGGAACAGGTGCGTGCGCTGCCCGGTGTCGCGGGGCCAGCCCTTGTCGGCGAACAGCCGCATCCGCTCGGCCAGGTGCGGGTCGGTGGTCACGCTCAGCCCGCCGTCGCCGGCGGTGATGTGCTTGGACTGCTGGAGGCTGAAACACCCGATGTCGCCGCGGGTGCCGGCGAGGCTCCCGTCGCCGTCGGGCACGGTGAGGTACGCCTGCGCGCAGTCCTCGATGACCTTGATGCCGCGGGGGCGGCAGCTCCGGACGATCCGGTCGACCGGTGCCGGCCCGCCGAACAGATGCACCACGATGACCGCCCTCGTGCGGTCGGTGATCGCGGCGTCGACCGTCTCCGGGGTCAGGCACCCGGTCACCGGGTCGACGTCGGCGAAGACGGGCACGGCGCCGGCCGCGAGCACCGCGATGACGGTGCCGAAGTCGGTGATCGGCGGGACGATAACCTCGTCGCCGGGCTCTGGGTCGACCGCCGCCACCGCGAGGTGCAGCGCCGCGGTGCCCGAGGTGCTGGCCACCGCGTGCGGGAGGCCCAGGTAGGTCGCGAACTCCGCTTCCAGGGCCGCCACCTCGACCCCGCCCACCCGCCACAGGGTGCCCCGGGCGATGACGTCGGCGAGCGCGGCGACCTCCTCCGGGCCGAACGTACGGCCGGAGGCGTCGGCGTAGGTGGGGAACGCTGTGTCGCGCACCGGCGTGCCGCCGTCCCGCGCGAGGGTCATGTCTACTCCTTGGAGATTTGGGCCGGGGCCGAAATTAGCCGCAGGTTGGACCCGTGTCAACGACGACCGCCGGTCACGGATCGTCGCGAACGGCGGACGGGGCCCGTGACCTGTCTCCGGTAGGAAACGGCGACGCTTCCCTTTTCCGAACGGCGGCGTGCTGAACCCCGCAAATCCGTCCCTCAAATGGGGGCAGCACGGGTGTTTGGGGCAACGAGAAGCTTCCATACGACGGGGTCGTATGTTGAGCTTCCGCGCATGCACGTAACGGGATCCTGTGATCCGTAACCGGTTGCCAGCGCGTTCACGCTGAATCATCCCCATCCGCGGGCCGCGCGAGCGGCTCTCGCTCCGGTCCATCGAAGCGACCCGTGGCGGCGCGTGCCGTCTCCGCGCCGCCGGACGCGGCGCCTGACCGTCCTATGTCGTCGGACGGCCACCCGGCCGCCCGGGACCCGAACCGATCGAGATCGGGGGAACGATGGCTCCATCCAGACCGCGCGGACGGCTGCGCGCCGCGACAGCGGTGGCGGCGGTGGGCGCGACGGTGCTCGCGGTCGCGCTCAGCCCGCCCGCCGCCCAGGCGCAGGCGCCGGCCCCGGACGGCGGGGTGCCTAAAGTGGACGCACCGCCATCGGACACAGTGGACCCCAAAGATCGGGACCGGGTACTGGCGCCGGGCTGGCGCAAGTCCGACGACCTGGTCTGGACGACCTCGGGCGACAGCACCGGCCTGCACGTGCTCGTCGCCACCGCCCGCGGCGGGTACGGCTGGAAGACGGTGGCGTCGCTGGCCGAACCGGGCTTCGACGCCGACATGTGGATCGGCAACGCGTGCCTCACCGGCTCCGGTCGCCGGCTCGTGGTGGTGTACGGGCCGCGCACGTTCACCAACGACCCCGACCTCTTCGACCGGGGTGGGTTCACCGCGGTGGTCGACCTGCGCTCGGGCGCGGTGAAGAAGCTGCCGGTGCAGAGCTCGCTGGCGTACTTCAACCCGGGTTGTGGCACCGGCGAGAAGGCGGTGCTCAGCCAGTACGGCGGCAAGCGGATCGACGACCCGAAGGTCAAAGGTGTCCAGAGTCGACTGATCACAGTGGACGCCGCCAAGGGCACGGTCGGCAAGCCGCTGCTGCTGCCCACCGAGCTGAGCTCGCCGGTGCCGGTCGGTGACGCCGTGGTCGCGGCGGGCGCGGGCCGGCTCGTGCGGGTGGACGGCCGGGGCAGGATGCGGGGGCTGGCCCCCACGCGCGGCACCGCGTTCCGGCTCGCCGCCGACCGCGACGGCGGCGTAGTGTTCCTGGACCGCCTGGGCGAAAGCACCCGGGTGCGGCGGACCACGCCATCGGCGAACGCGACGCCGGCCACCCTCGCCGAGGGCGGCCTCACCACCGTCGGCCTGGCCACCGGCACGGCCGGGCAGGTGTTCCTGACCGGCGCCGCCACCAACGTGAGGGCGTTGCCCCGGACGGTCCGCCGCCTCGACGTGCCAGGCTCCAGCACCGTCTCCACCACGGGCGCGCTCGCGCTGACCCGGGTGGCCTGGGCCGGCCAGGCCGACCCCCGCGTCCCCGTCGACACCGGCGGCGCGCCGCGAAGCCTCGACATCGAGGCGCGGTCGGTCGCCCGGAAGGCGAACCTGAAATTCCGCGTGTCGCCCGACGCCTCGCAGTCCGGGACCGCGGCCGTGTCGGCCCGAAACACCCACCCGAGCCTGAGCGCCACCGCGAAGGGCGACACCGGCTTCCGGGCGCAGGGCTCCCCCACCGACCCGATCGAGCGCGAGAACGAGCGCTACTGCTCGGTGCCCCGCAACGACCCGCGCAACCAGGCGTTGCAGCCCAAGCCGCGCCAGGTGGAGTGGGCCGTCGACCAGGCGGTCACCAGGTCGCTGACGGTGACCCGGCCGGCGAACTGGAAGAACCTCGGCATGCCGCCCTACAGCCCGGCACAGCTGTTTCCGCCGTCCGACCTGATCGGTGGTGGGCGGGTGCCGGCCCAGGTGATGCTCGCCATCATCGCGCAGGAGTCGAACATGTGGCAGGCTCCCGGCTTCGTGCTGCCCGGGGCCACCGGCAACCCGCTCATCGGCAACTTCTACGGCCGCGACATCTACAACGCCGACTCGTCCGACGACTGGAACATCAACTGGGCCGACGCCGACTGCGGGTACGGCGTGGCGCAGGTGACCGACCGCATGCGCTTGGCGGGCAAGGAGAAACCGAACGAGCAGCCGGCGCACGACTACCAGATACAGCGGGCGGTCGCGCTGGACTTCGTCACCAACATCGCGGCCGGCGTGCAGATCCTGCAGACCAAGTGGAACCAGGTCAGGGCGGCGGGAATCACCGTCAACAACGGCGACTCACTCAAGATCGAAAACTGGTTCATGGCGGCCTGGGCGTACAACACCGGCTTCTACCCCAACCTCAACGACGGCGAGCCGTGGGGTGTCGGCTGGGCGAACAACCCCATCAACCCGCGCTTCGACCCGCAGCGCAAGGCCTTCCTCGACACGACGTACGAGGACGCGCGTACGCCGCAGAAGTGGCCGTACCCGGAAAAGATCATGGGTTGGGCCGGCCACCCGGTCGAGATCAACGAGACGCCCACGACGCTGGTCCGCGGCTACAACGCGGCCTGGTGGCCCGGCGGCGACGTCCAGGGGCCGATCAACCGGACGGCGGTGAAGCCGCCGCTCAACCTCTTCTGCGACCAGAGCAACGACTGTGTACCGGGCATGGAGGTGGAGCCGGACGCGCCGGGCATGGAGGAGGAACCGCCCGGACCCTGCCTGCACACCGACGACCGCGACCGCTTCGACCTGCGCTGCTGGTATCACCAGTCGGTGCAGTGGAAGGGCGGGCCGGGTACCAGCTGCGGCACCTGCGGCAACGAGTCGGTGCGCTTCGATCCCGGCTACGCGTACCAGGACGACGGGGCCAGCTACCCGCCGAACTGCGGCACCATGCCGAGCAACTGGCTGATCATCGACGACCAGCTCGACGACACCCCGTCCGTGCGACCGAACTGTCCTCGAACGTTCAGCAACGCCGGCACGTTCCAGTTCGGGTTCTCGCCGGATGGCAGCGGCAACTATCCCGGCAAAGTGGACCTGCATCAGATCGGCGGCGGGTTCAGCGGCCACTTCTTCTTCGGACGGACCCGCACCAGCGCGATGCACGGCGGCAAGCTGCGCGTCAACGGGACCTGGCAGCTGACCAACCCGATCAGCGGCTGGTACAAGGTCAAGGTCCACACGCCGGACCACCGCGCCTTCACCAGGCAGGCCGACTACGTCATCAACCTGGGCAACGGGGTCACCCGGCATCGCGTCATCGGCCAGGTCCGCAAGTCGAACACCTGGGTCGACCTCGGCCTGTTCAACTTCAACGGCCGCGGGAGCGTCTCACTGTCGACGGTGACCCGCGACGGCATCGGCGAGGAGAGCATCGCGTGGGACGCCGTCGCCTTCGAACGGGCGAGCACGCCGGTGGCCCAGTACGTGGCGATGGGTGACTCGTACAGCTCCGGGGAGGGCATCGACTACTACCTCCCGGACAGCGACCACAAGCGCGACGGCAACGACAAGAACGCCTGCCACCGGTCGATCCGCGCCTACCCGTACCACCTGAAGCTGCCCGGGAGCAGCGCGACGATCGAGCAGGAGGCGGCCGCCGGGCGCGCGTCGTTCGGGTTCATCGCCTGCTCGGGCGCGAACACGACGAGCGTGACGGAGGCCGCGGTCAACTCGCCGCCGGACGTCACGGACCGGGCCGGATACACCGACTGGGGCCGGGCCGACCACCGGTTCGGCGAGCTGCCACAGGTCGACCAGGGCTGGTTGGACGTGGACACCACCCACGTGACCATCTCCATCGGCGGCAACGACGCGCGCTTCGCCGACGTGATGCACGGCTGCATGGTCGTGAACCCCTTGAACGGGTGTTACGCCGCCGATCATCGCCTGACCCGGCGCTCCAACGGTGCCGTCGATCCGTCGGCGCTGAGAACCTTCGAGATGACGGTCATCCTCAACATGCTGCCGGCCAAGCTGAAGGCGGCCTACCGCGCGATACACGAGAAGGCGCCCAACGCGCAGATCGTCGTGGTCGGCTACCCACAACTGTTTCCGGACCACCCATGGCAGACCTGCCAGACCGTAACCCCGACGACCCAGCGGCTGCTGAACAACTTCAGCGGCATGCTCAGCCTGATCACCGCCGACGCCGTCGCCGACCTCGCGCTCGGGGGCATGAACATCAAGTACGTCGACACGACGGACGCCTGGCGCAACGGCGGCGGCGCCACCTCACGCTGGGCGTGCCCCACCGGTGCGCCCAACACGTGGACCAACATGGTCATCGCCGCCGCGGAGCCCTGGAGCGGCCGGGAGACCCCCGGTGCGGGCAGCTTCCACCCCAAGGAGGCCGGGCACGCCGTCCTGGGCACGCTGGCCAGCGTTGCCCTGATCGAGCCCAGCTCGGTCTCCACCGTCGCCACCTACTTCCAGAGCAGGGCCGCGACCCGCGGCATCACGCTGTCGTCGTCCCAGGCGACCTACGCGGCCGAACGATGTCTGGAGCTGACCCGGGTCGGTGGTGTGGTGGGAGACCCGTGCATGACGCTGCCGGTGTTCTTCCCCTCGGTGGCCGATGCCGGTGACGCGGCCGTCAACGACAACGAAGGCCTCCAGCAAAACCCCATATGGGTCCTGCTGCGCCGCGCCATGAACGACGAGATGAAGAAGATCCTGCCGAGCAGAAACTGGTACACCCAGCAGAACCGGCAGCCCAACGGGTGCTCCCGAAATCCGAAACCCTCCGACACCCACCAGTGCGACGAGTATCCCTACTACTCCAGCGAGCTGGCCGGCAGATGGGACGAGTTCAACCACGACCTCTCGCCGGTGAGCACCACTCTCAAGTGGGTGGAGCAGGAGCCCAACGGCAAGGAGGGCGCGGTGCTGGGCGGGATGTACAGCTCGTGCGGCATCGCCAGCGCCACCTACGACGACCTCTCGAAGGAGAAGACAGCACCCGGCGGCCGGTTCCTCACCATCCCGCTGGTGCTCAGCACCTCCCCGAACACCCTGTTCATCTGCCCGCCCTGATCTCTTGATTCGGGTACACCCCGGGGCCGCCGCAGGATCGCTGTGGCGGCCCCGCCGTCCACGCCCCTCACGCACGGTCACTGGTTTTGCGGGATTCAGAAATCCGATGACACGGAATGGACACAAGGGTGGCGGGCCACCGGGAAGATGAGGTTCGATGCCTTGTCGCGGGGGTGATGGCGCATGGTGCCTGGGGAGGGGACGGTCGTCGTCGGTGCCGCCGTGCCGTCACTGGTGTCCTGCGGCCTGTCACCCGACGCCGACCTGGTCTACCGGACCCTGGTCACGTTCGGCGCCGGGTGCGCGGTTGACCTGGCCCGCGCGCTCGGACTGCCCCGCCGGCGGGTCCTCGACGCGCTCGACGAGCTGGCCGCCCGGGAGGCGGCCTCGCTCGCGCCGCCGGCCCGCCCGGAGACGGCGGTGTGGCGCGCCCATCCGCCGGCCACGGTCGTGCCCGCCTTGCGCCACAGCCGGGCTCGGCCACGCGTGCGGACCGGCGAGGCCCCGGTGCGCGCCGACCACGTCCTGCCGGAGCTGGTGAGCCTCGCGCTGGGCGACGGGCTGCGTCACCTACCCACCCGGGCCGCCGCCCGGACCCGGATGGCCGAGCTGGTCGCCATGACCCGCAGCGAACACCTGGCCATGAACCCAGAGCCCGCGTTCGAACCGCAGGCCACCCAGTCGGCCGCTCCCCTGGACCGGGTCCTGCTCAGCCGCGGGGTGCGGATGCGGGTGCTCGGCGTACACCCGGCCGACCTGGATCCGCTGGCCCCGCACGGCCGCCGCCCACCGGAGAAGATGCCCGACTACCGGCGGATGCCGGCCGTACCGATGAAGCTCATCGTCGTGGACCGCACGGTGGCGCTGTTTCCCGTCGACCCCGGCGACTTCGGCCGCGGCTACCTGGAGGTCGCCCAGCGGCCCGTGGTCGACGCGCTGGTATCCCTCTTCGAGCGCAACTGGGACGTCGCGTCCACACCGCCCGCGCAGCCGGGCCTGCCAACCCTCAGCCCCCGCGAGCATGCCCTGGTCGCGCTACTGGCGGCGGGACACACGGATGAGACGGCCGCGCGCCAGATCCAGGTCAGCTCCCGCTCGGTCACCAACATCCTGCGCGGCCTGATGGACCGGCTCGGCGTGCAGAACCGCTTCCAGCTCGGCCTGGCTCTCGGCGCGCTGTACGCGGTGACGCCGCCCCGCGGCCCGGCCCCGACCACTACCGAAGGCAAGGAGAGCTGATGAAGAGATACATCCGGGCGGCGATCGCCGGCGCCGCCGGTCTGCTGCTGGTCGTCGCCGGCCCCGTCTCGGCGGCGGTCGGGGACGAGCTGTGGCCAGACACGGCCGACTGCGCCATCGGCGCGTTCGCCGAGCCGGTCATCGGGCCGCCCGACCAGCTCGGGCCGGTCCTGGAGCTGCACGGCTGGATCGGACCCTGCCCGAAGTCCGAAAAGGACCCGGACCCGCGGCTCAGCGGCCGCTTCGGGTTCGCGTACGTGGGCTGGAAGGCGGTGTTTGAGCCGGGGCAGCGGCCGACTGTGGTGGCAGCCGGTCGGATGTACGACAAGCGGCTGCGGCCGTACAAGGCGGAGAACGAACCGACGGAGTTCGCCGGGCGCTTCGACTTCTCCGCGGCCGAGTACGTCGCCGACGGGGCGGCCGCGATCTGCCTCATGGGCGACCCCGCCACCCGGCTCGCCTGCCTGGTAGTCGAGCTGGGTGACGACCAGCCGACGGTGACCCCGGTGCCGGTGACCGATCCACGCGTGCAGGCCCGGATGACCGTGGTCGCGGCGGGCGGCAACACCTGGCCCAACTGCGGGACCTGCCTGTAGGCGGGCGGGGTCAGGTTGGCGGGACGAGGCTCGCCACCCGACCCGGCAGGTCGCTGAGGCGCAGCGTCTCGCCCCGGGCGTACGCCTCGTACCGGTCACGTTCGCCGAGCGCCTCCGACAGTGCCTTCACCGTGCGTTCCCAGGCGGTGCGTTCCTGCGGCGGTATCGGGGTGCCGATCTCGATCCGGATGGTCGCCGCCGCGCCGAGCAGCTCGGCCGCGGTCACCGGGTCGCCGGCGGAGGTGAGCACCGCCGCCAGCGCCTCGAGCACGCTGGCCACGCGCCAGCGGTCGCCCAGTGTGCAGTGGATGCGCAGGCTCGTCCGCAGTGCCGCGATCGCCGGGCCGGGCGCGCCGTCGTGGTGTTCGAGCAGGCCGACGATGTTGAGCGCCCAGGCGGTGCCCTCGTCGAAGTCGAGCTTGCGGAACTGGACCATCGCGTCGTCCGCGAGCCAGCGCGCCCGAGCGTACCGCTCCTGGTAGTACGCGACGGCCGCGAGGTGGACCCGGGTCGACGCGATGCCCTCCGCGTCGGCCAGCCGGCGATGGTGCGCCAGCGCCTGGTCCAGCAGCTCCTCGGCGCCGGCCAGGTCACCGGCGAGCCACCTGGTGAAGCCGGACAGTTGCAGCGTGAGGGCGACGCCGGCCTCGTCCTCGGTGCTCCGGTGCGCGACGACCGCGTCGGCGTACCGGGCGAGGGCGCCTTCGTAGTCGCCGCGCTCGCGCGCGATCGAACCGAGCAGCCGCAGCAGCCGGGCCGTACCGCGCTGGTCGGCGAGCCGGCGGTAAGCGCCGAGGGCCTCCTCCCCGTATCGGATGGCGGCCGCGTAGTCGCATTCGAGGAAGGCGAGCCGGGCGGCCTCGGTCAGCGCCCGGGCGAGCTCACCCACGGGCGGACCGTCGTAGTGCGACAGCGCGTCCTGCAGCCAGCGCCGGCCCTCCGCGTACCGGCCGCGCAGGTGGCAGTAGCGGGCCAGCGCCGACGCGAAACGCAGCCCGCCCAGCCCGGGTTGGTGCGCGCCGTACCAGACCAGGGCGGCGCGCAGGTTGTCGTGCTCGACGGCGAGCCGGTCCAGCAGGTCCCCCAGCTTGGGGCCGCGCAGCTCCCGGTCGATCTCCTCGCACAGCGAGCGGTAGTACGCGGCGTGGCGGCGCCGGGCGGTCGCCTCCTCCTCCGGGTGGGCGGCGAGCCGCTCGCCGGCGTACTGGCGCAGCGTTTCCAGCAGCCGGTAGCGGGCACCGCCCGGCCGCCGGTCCATCGAGACCAGCGACTTGGCCAGCAGGCCACCCATGCTGTCCAGGGCGGGCTCGGCGGTGTCCGACCACACTGCCCGTGCGGCGGCGAGCGTGAACCCGCCGGCGAAGACCGCGAGCCGCCGGAAGCGCGACTGCGACGTGGGGTCGAGCAGGTCGTAGCTCCAGGCCATGGTGCTGGACAGCGCGTTGTGGTGGGGGCGGCTGCCGGCCTGCCGGTAGCGCAGCAGCACGGGGTCGTGGATCCGCTCGGCGATCTCCGGCACGGTCAGCACCGCGGTGCGCGCCGCGGCCAGCTCGATGGCGAGCGGCAACCCGTCGAGACCGGCGCAGATCGCGGCCAGCGCGACCCCGTCGGCGTCGGTCAGGTCGCGCGTCGCGGGCACCGCGGCACGGTCGAGGAACAGTCGCACCGCGTCGTACTCGCGCACCGCGGCCATCCCCAGGGCCGGTCCGCCGTCCCCCGGCGCGGGCGGGATCGGCAGCGGCGGCACCGGCCAGGCGACCTCCCCGAGTACGCCGAGCGTCTCCCTACTGGTGGTCAGCACGCGCAGCTGCGGGCAGTGGCCCAGCAGCGACTCGATCAGCTCCGCGACGGCGCCGACCAGGTGCTCGCAGTTGTCGAGTACCAGCAGCAGGCTCATCGGCCGCAGATGGCGCTGCAGCGCGTCGGTCTGGCCGATGTCGACCGGCTGCGGCGCTCCGAGCGCGGCGGCCACGGTGGCCGGCAGCGACTCTGGTTCGGTCAGGGCGGTCAGGTCGACGAACCGTACTCCGGCCGGGTAACGGTCGGCGAGGTGGCTGGCGACGGCGACGGCGAGCCTGGTCTTGCCGCAGCCGCCGGTGCCGGTGAGGGTGACCAGCCGGCGGCCGGCGACCAGCGCGGCGACCTCGGCGATCTCCCGTTGCCGGCCGACCAGCGCGGTGATCGGGACCGGCAGCGTGGCGCCGTCCAGGTCGGGGGCAGGCTCAGTCGGCGCCGGCTTGGCCGGCGTGGGCGGGGCGGGCGCGGGTAGGCTCGCCGCCTCGGCCCGCAGCTCGTCGTCCCCGCGCAGGATCGCCGCCTCCAGGCGGCGCAGGGCCGGCCCTGGCTCGATCCCGAGCTCGGCCACCAACTTCTCCCGCGCCCGCCGGTACGCGCCGAGCGCGTCGCCCTGGCGCCCGCTGCGGTACAGGGAGATCATCAGCAGCTCCCACAGGCGTTCCCGCAGTGGGTGCTGGGCCACCGCCGTCTCCAGCTCGGCGCCGGCCTCGACGTGCCCGCCCTTGGCGATCCTCGCGGCGAACAGCTCTTCGAGCACGTCCAGCCGGGCCTGCTCGACCCGGGCCACCTCGGCTCGTGCCCATTCGCCGACCGGGCAGTCGGCGAGGACGTCACCGCGCCACAACCGCAGGGCCGCGGCGAGCAGCTCCACGGCCTCGTCGACGGCACCCGCCGCCAGGGCCGCCCGCCCGCGCCTGCTCAACGCCTCGAACCGATGGATGTCGACCTGGTCGGGATCTGCCGCGAGCGCGTACCCGGGTGGTGCGGTCCGGATCAGCCCGTCCAGGTCCGCGGCGGCGAGCGTCCGGCGCAGGTAAGCCACGTGGGCCCGCAGCGTCTTGCCGGCGGACGGTGGCGGGCGGTCTCGCCACACGCCGTCGACCAGGGCGGAGACGGACACCACGCCGGGCGTCCGGAGGGCGAGCAGACCGAGCAGCGCCCGCCTGCGAGGGCTTTGCAGCGACACCGGGCGGTATCCGTCCGCACCCGACCGGACCATCAGCTCCACCGGCCCGAGCAGCCGGATGTCCACCCTCGACACCGCCTGATCCACCCTGCCTCCCGCTGCCATGGGAAGCAGAGCATGGCCGGACATCACTCGGCAACATCCGGCCGGGGGTAGTACGGGAGTGGATCAGGGACCTACACCCTCGCAGTCCACGACCTTCGCGCCGTCCGGACCGAGGTAGCACATGTCGGTGGCGGCGCCGCCGCTGAGCAGGTCGAGTCCGGCGTCACCGAAGAGCTGGTCGGCACCGTCCAGCCCGGACAGCCGGTCCGGGCCGGCTCCGCCGAACAGGAGGTTGGTGCCCCCGGAGCCGGTGAGGATGTCCGGACCGGCACCGCCGATCAGGTTTTCCACGGAGGTGCCTATCGTGTCCCCCTCGCCGTACTCGCCGTCGTCGGAGACGACACCGTCCGGGTCCGCGACGACCCGCACGGTCCGGTCCGCGTATGTCACGGTGTCGGCACCGGCCCAGTCCGTCATGACGTCGGCGCCCGGGCCGCCGTCCAGCACGTCGTCGCCCCAGCCGCCGGTCAGCTTGTCGTCGCCCGGCCCGCCGAGGATCGTCATCCTCGGCCGTTCGCTGGCCACCGGGTTGGTGGGGGCGGCGAGGCGAAGTCCGGCGGGCTGGCTGGCCGGGATCGCCTCGCGGACGCCGAGCGTGTCGTCGCCGTCCTTCGTGTCGGCGAAGATGGTCAGGACCCCGGCGCATTTCACGTGGCTGGCGGTCACCGGGGCGCACCCGGCCCCGGGCACGATGGCCGCGGCCGTGTCCACGACATGCCACCGCAGGTCGCCCTTGGTGAAGAAGAACTCGACCCTGTTGTCCACACCGGGTCCGGCGGTGAAGAAGAGGTCACCACCGATCACCTCGGCCGTGCCCGGCGCCGGCGCGGCGTGGGCGGGCGCGGCGGCGATGCCCTGCGCGCCCAGCGCCACGAGCGCGGCACCGACCGCGACCACCCACCGGCGTGACCCTGTTCGCATGACGGCCTCCCCCTCGTGCCAGGCGAGTCCCCCTCACCCGTCGCGGAGGGAGTCCAGCATCCGCCGGTTGCGATTCGGTTGTGGACGCCCGGAGTTCCCGGCGACGGGGACCGCCGCCGGGAACGAGGCCGACCCTGATCAGGGGCTGACCAGGACGTTGACGTTCATCGCGTTCGCCGCGCCCTTCACACCCTGGTAGTAGATGGTGTTGCCGCAGTTTCCGCTGAGCAGACCGCCGCTGACCAGGCCATATGCCACGTGCTTGACGTAGACCGGCCCACCGCTGTCGCCCTTGCACACCTTGATGGACGCCTTGCCGAGGTTTTGCACCGTGGGGCCGCCCGAGTAGGACACCGTGACGCCGACCGCCTGCAGCTTGCCGCACGAGGTGCCGCTCGTCTGACCCGTCTTGCACAGGTACTTGCCGATGAGCCCGCCGCTCAAGCCGGTCTTCTTGATCGTGTACGCCGAGTTGGTCACCGTCGGGTAGCCGCCGTTCGAGGCGGTCACGTAGACCCAGGGCTGCGGGTTCCAGCCCGGCTCGTTGTTGATGCTCAGGATGGCCATGTCGCCGGCCGCCCCGAACTTCCAGTTCCACGGCTTGCCGATGTTGTGCACGCTGTTGTTCGCGAACTTGGTCCACCACGTGCTGTTCGGCGCCGCGGCGGCGCAGTGGCCGGCCGTCAGCAGGTACAGCTCGCTGTCCACCTTGCTCTTGGCCGTGAAGCCACCGGAACATGTGGCGTTCCCGGCGTGGATGGCCAACCCACCGCGCAACGGCTGGTCGCAGTACGGGAAGGCGCAGGCCGTGGTCTCCGGGGCCGCGTCGCTCCCGCTCACGGTCACCGCGTCACCGAACTCGGTGCGTGCCCGCTCGACGAAGCTCGCCTGTGCGGTGGTCGGGCCGGACGGCGCGGTGAGCTCGACCTGGTTGAGGTCGGTGCGCAGCCCGAGGGAGAGCGGCACGGCGGCGCCCTCGTTGACCGCCGCCAGGTCGCCGGCGAGCGTGTCGAGGATCCGCTGCAGCGCGGCCAGGCTGTGGCGTACCGGCACCCCCGCCACGTGCCCGGTCAGCCCGTACTCCTTCGCCAGCGCGTCGAGGGTGCGCTGGTCGACCGTGCCGGCGAAGCCGACCGTGATCGCGCCACGGTTCGCCTGGTCGATCCAGACTCCCGCGTGCCGGTCGCTAAACACGCGCTGCGCCTGCTCGGCCAGCTCCTCGGCGGGCTCCTGGCGGTCGACCCGCGCCTGCGCCTCTTCCACCGGGACACGCCAGTCGTCCGCGAGCGCGACCGCCGCCGGATCCCATCCCTCTTCCGGCGCCGCGCTCGCCGCTCGCGGCGCGGTCACCCCCATGCCGAGCACCATCATTGTGACGCTGGTGATCACCAGACTTCTCCGCTTGACGTTCACCACGACCCCCCATCCGCATTGGGGCACCTTGTGTGCCGCAGCCATTGATAGGGCGCGGCGGTTGTGAACCGGATGCGTGGACGCCCAACCGGGCCGCAACGCGAACCGGCTAATGAGGCGCACATCGAGTGCGGCAGCTGATCTTGTGCGCATCGACCGCCGACGGTTACCGCCGGCTCGATCGGGGAACGGTACGCCGATGAGCAGCTATCATGACCCCGCCTTGCACGGCGCCGTCTACCCCTCGGAAGAGGAGATCGACCCGGCCGGCGCCGACGTGGAGCCGTCCCCCGAGCCTGGGCCGGCGCGCATCCTCGAGCCGCCGCCCCAGGTCGACACCGCGGCCCGCTCGATCGTGAGCCGGCACCAGGACGGCTCGGTGGAGGTGGTCACCGACCTCGATGGTGACGGCGTCGCCGACATGGTGCAGCTCGACCTCGACGGTGACGGGGTGCCGGACGTCACCTACATCGACAGCGATCGGGACGGCCGGCTCGACACCGTGCTGCGCACCCAGGCCCACTGACAGCGGTCGACAAGGTCATGAGTGGCCGCTCAATCTCCGGTGTACTAGGAAATGCCGGAGACCTGAGGGGCCTGGGAGCTGAAGAGGGACTGCGGTGGTCGTTTGTCCCAAGGGCTGGCCCCAGCGTTCGTAGCTGGACCTTTGGCCTGGTCGACGCTTCCGAAACGATCGTGATGGAAGTCGAGCCGCTCGTTGTCCTCAGCAAGCGAAACGCGGAGCCAGGTGAACTGGCTGGCCGTCCACCAGCTGCCGTCGGTCTTGGCGAACGTGCTGATCGTTGGGGACATCGGCGTTACCAGACCCTGCCGCCACCGCGCCATCATCGTCTCGTGCGTCATCTCCATCAACGCAGTCACGTCAAGCTGCGGGGCATGGTCATGGCCTGCTGGCATGGGCACTTCCTTACGACATGGCCGTTTCTTCGAACCGGGCTCCCCGCAGTGACACGGCAAACTGGCCCCGGTAGCCGGGCTGGGTCCTCCATCGAGATCCTCCCGTGCAGACTTAAACCTACGCCACCGCTCCCATCCCAGCCACTAGCGACGGGCGGCGATGACCCCTGGGACGCACCGCGAAATCGCCGGCGATGGCCGGTGCACGCCGCGCGGCCGGTATCCGGTCAGCTCGCTGAGCCCGGTGATGTCGGCGAGCAGCCACACGATGCTGAGCCACATCTCGGTGCCCTGGAGCCCTGGTGTAGCGGCGGGCAGCCGCCTCGTGGTCGGGCGGTTCGCCTGGAAACCGAATCCTTCCCCGTCCCGCCAGTGCCCGATCGCGTCATCCACGTAGTGGCCGGCCCGCCATGGGTTGCCATGCCATGGCAAGGATTCGAGGAAGGCGACGGTCTGCTCGGCGGTGCGACTGGTGGCCGCCGCGATGGGGTGCGGAACGCCAACGCGTCGATCGCATCCGGGTCCATGTGCCGATCATCCCCCGGCGCCGGACCTGCTCCAGGTCCGGCGCGGGCGGAGGAGCTCGGCCTCACCTGATCACGGGTTGCCGCTGTTGCAGCCGGACCTGCCGACGGCGAAGACGAGCTCGAAGTTCGAGTCGATGACGGCCAACCGGAACACGTTTTCGCCGCCGGGCACGCAGGACCAGCTCGTGGTGCTCTTGCCGTCCATGGTCGGGAAGTACAGGTCGTTGTAGAACCACATCCGGTTGTACGGCGGTGTGCCGCCGGTGACGGTGCTGAGGCAGAGCACTCGCTGCCGCCCGAGCGCCTCGCAGTCGAGGTCCGCGAACAGCGTGCTTGCCGCGCTCGCCGGAGCCGCGACCAGCACGCCGGGCAGCGCGACGGTCGCCACCATGGCCAGCCGGCGGAGCGTTTTGAGAATCATCGAGTGGTCTCCTCTGCTACCGAAGCGGGACATCGCCGAGATAGATGCGGCTGCCGCTGAGCGCGTACGCCCATCTCAGCGTCGGCCTGAATGTCTTGACGCAGGCGTTCGGGCAGTACTCGAAGGTGGCTCCGGCGTACTCGGTCATCAGCGATCCGTTGATGCCGTTGTGCGCGTAGATCTTGCCTTCGACGATGTCGCCACGGATGGACGAGTGCCGCAGCGCGACCCGGCTCGTGGGCGTGAAGACAAACCAGTAGCTGTTCGGGATGTAGCAGTAGTCGGTGCTGAACGCCCACCGGAACAGCGTCTGATTGGTACCGACCACGTAGATGCGGTAGTTCCATTCGTGCTTCCCGCAGACGTAGGGTGCGGCGGCGGCGCTGGCCGACGCGGTTGTCGAGATCAGCTCCACAGAATCGCCGACGTCGCCGTCGAGCGCGGCCCGCGTGCCGGACCCGGCGCTGGCTGAGGCGGGTGATGGGAGCAGGCCGGCCCAGAGCGCGCAGATCGCCGTGACAGCGACCACCACCAATGCCGATTTCCGTCGTGTGACCATCATTCTGGTATTGCCACGCACGGCTGGCCGCACGTCAACGAATGAGGCGGCGCGGGCTTGGAAACTGCGCCATCACGCGGCGGAAACCGCGCGATGGCGCAGCGATGTCAGACGACGGCCACCGCGTCGATCTCGACGAGGAAGTCGGGGCCCAGGTTGGCGACGACGTGCACCGTGATGGCCGGCGGCGGATCCGCTCGGTCCCACACCTGCTGGAAGGCGGCCACGCCGTCGTCGAACGAGGCACCCTCGACCGTGGCGATCCTCCAGTGCACGATGTTGGCCAGGGTGGCCCCCTCGCTCTTCAGGATCGTCTCGAGGTTGCGGAACGCCTGCAGGGACTGCTCCCCGACCGTGGGACCGACGACCTTGCCGTTGGCGTCGACGCCGTTCTGCCCGCCGATGTAGATGGTCTTCGTCGGGTTTTCGACCACGACGGCCTGGCTGAAGGCCGGGCTGCGGTGGAGTCCCTCGGGGTTGATGTGCCGAGTAGCCATCTGTCGCTCTCCTTCGAACGATGACACCAGTTATAGCGGTTACCTCTCAACACTAGTTATAGTGGTTACATGCGAGTGAGCGCAACCGGACGGACGCTGCACGACCCCAAGGGTGGGTCGTTCTGGTTCGACGCCGGCGCCGTGTGCCTGGACTTCGCGCACACCGGCGGCGAGGGGCCGTACGCGGTCTTCGAGTCCCTCCACGAGCCCGCCGACCTGGCCAGCTGGTTGGCCGAGCCGCCGCTGTCCGTGGCCATGACGGACCCCGCGACGGCCGGCGACCTGACCGAGGCCAAGGCCCTCCGCCAAGCGATCTGGGAGGCGGCGCACGCCCAGGCGGACCGCCGTCCCCTCCCCGCCGCCGCGGTCGCGGCCATCAACCGGGCCGCGGCCGCGGCGCCACTTGTGCCCGAGCTCGCCGGCGGCGGCACGACCGCCGGATGGGCGCCGCCGGTGCGGGCATCCCAAGTGCTGTCGACGCTGGCGCGCGAGATGATCGAGCTGCTGTCCGGCCCCCTCGCGGAGCGCATCCGCGAGTGCGCCAGCGACAACTGCCCGCTCGTGTTCGTCGACCTGTCCCGCCCCAACGCGCGGCGCTGGTGTGCGATGGAGCGCTGCGGTAACCGCCACAAGCTCCGGGCTCTCCGCGCCCGGCAGGCCACCGGAAACCCGCCGGCGGGAGCGGGCGACGCGGGTCGATGAGGCAGGCTACGCCTGGTAGCGCAGGACGACGGCTCCGCCACCGAATACCCGCGCCTGCGCGAGCCGCAAGGGGATGTCGCGCTGGAGGTCGTCGAAGATCCGCTTGCCGCCACCGAGCACCACGGGGCTGACCGCCAGCAGGTATTCGTCGACGAGCGAGGCTACCTGGCCGAGAAGCGCGGGACCGCAGGACAGCATGATGTCGCGTCCGTCCTCGCGCTTGAGTGCGGCGAGCTGTTCGGCCGGGGCGCCGCGCAACACGGTGCGCCCGGGATCGTCATCGAGCGTGTGCGAGAACACGGCGATGCGCAGGCCGCCGAAGATCCGGGCGAATTCGAGGCTGGCGGCGTCAAGGTCGCCCGCCTGCTCGGGCGGATCGCCGGCCGCCACCTTGCTCCACCACGGGACGATCACGTCGTGCATCTGCCGCCCGAGCACCCAGGTGTCGGTGGCGCGGAAGAACTCGTTGACGAACGCGATCTCGGTCTCGCCCCAGGGAAACGGCTCCCAGAGCTCACCGCCCCGCTTGGCGATCCGCCCGTCCACTGTGGTCTGGGCGTGATAGATGACCTTTCTCATCAACGTAGGCTACGCCCGGTTTCGACACCGGCCCGGGCTCAGGCCGCTCGGGGGGTGGCATGGGCAAGCTGGCGGGCGGGCACGGACTTCGGCTGTGCGGGGAAGATCTCGGCGACGAGCCGGCGAGCCCAGCGCATCCGGGCGACGGCGGCATCCGGGCAGTCGCCGAACTCCTGCGCCAGTCGGGCGGCGCAGCCGCCCGAGCCGAGGGTCCGGACCGTCTGCACGATCGCGCCGCGGACCTGCGCCGCGGTCGGCCCCTCCGAGGGCTGCAGCGCCGAGACGAACAGCGCCTCGGACCGTACGTCGTTGAAATTCACGTAGGACATCGTCCGCCCCTCTCATGGGCTCTTCGTTCACTTCTACTGATACGTCGAACCCGACAAGGTCATCTCGACAGCGGACCACAAGATTTCTTCCGGATTTCAGAAACGCCCGTGGGCCTCCGGCACCGCCCCGGGTCATCAGGTGGCGCCGGCCCAGGTGACCGAAAGTTGACTTTATCGTGTCATTTCAGACATAAAAACCGTACAGTCGCCCATAGCTGGACTGGAGGTTGCCATGGGTTCGCTGCCTCGGCCGGACCTGCCCGATGGCCCGGTCCGCGCCCTGTTCGACGGCCTGCACGACCTGCATCACGCGGCTGGGTGGCCGAGCCTGCGTGACATGGCGAAAGAGATCGGGTGCAGTCACACGACCGTGTCGACGGCGTTCTCGGGTCCACGGCCGCCGCGGTGGGGGTTGCTGGAGCTGATCGTGGAGGCGCTTGGCGGTGACACCGAGCGGTTCCATCGACTCTGGCTGGCCGCGAGCGCCGCCCGGCATGGTGAGGAAGCCGTCCGCGCGGCGGCACCCGCGCCCGAGCCGGCCGCACGGCCCGCGGTGCCCCGCGAGCTTCCCGGCGACGTCGCCGCCTTCACCGGCCGCGCGGAGCAGCTCGCGTACCTGGACTGCTTTCTGGACAGCTCTAGCACCGCGGTGGTCATTTCCGCGGTGTGCGGGACCGCCGGGGTGGGCAAGACCGCGCTCGCGGTGCACTGGGCGCACCGGGTGGCCGGCCGCTTCCCGGACGGCCAGCTCTACGTCAACCTCCGTGGGTACGACCCGGAGCGGCCGATGCGGGCGGTCGAGGCGCTCGGGGTGCTGCTGCGCGCGTTGGGTGTCGAGGACGCGGCGGTGCCGCACGACGTCGCCGAACGCGCCGCTCGGTACCGGACTTTGCTGTCCGGCCGGCGGATGCTGGTCTTGCTGGACAATGTGCACTCGGTCGACCAGGTGCGGGATCTGTTGCCCGGCGCGGGGTCCTGTCTGGTCATGATGACCAGCCGTTCCAGCCTGCCGGCCTTGGTGGCTCGGCACGGGGCGGTGCGGGTCACTCTCGACCTGCTGGCTCAGGACGAGGCGGTCGCTCTGCTTCGTACCCTGATCGGCGCCCGCGTGGAGGCGGAGCCGGAGGCGGCGGTGGTGCTGGCGTCGCGCTGCGCACGGCTTCCGCTCGCGCTGCGGATCGCCGCCGAGCTGGCCGTGTCCCGACCGGCGGTGTCGCTTGCCGCGCTGGTCGGTGAGCTCGGCGACGAGTCCCGCCGGCTCGACCTGTTGGCCGCTGGGGAGGATGGCTACACCGCTCTGCGGTCGGTCTTCTCCTGGTCGTGCCGGCATCTCGACCCGGCTGCGGTCCGGGCGTTCCAGCTTCTCGGTCTACACCCGGGCCGCGACGTCGGCCTCGACGCTGTCGCGGCGCTGCTGGACTCCGACCCGGCGGACGCCCACCGGCGGATCGACGCGCTGATCCAGGCCCATCTGGTCGAGGAGCACACCGATGGCCGCTTCGGCATGCACGATCTATTGCGGGCGTATGCGGCCGAGCAGGCTGCTGGCCGTCCGGAGGCCGACCGGCGGGCGGCGCTGGCCCGGCTGTTCCAGCACTACGCACGCACCGCCGCGGCGGCGGTGTGGACGGCGTTCCCCACCCGGGTAGAGCGGCCCCCGGCCCAGCTGTTCGCCTGTAGCGACGACGCCCGGGCCTGGCTGGACAGCGAACGCGCGAACCTGCTCGCCGTCGCGCAGGACGCCGATGGCGGGTACGCCGTTCAGCTTTCCGCCATCCTGGCCGGCTATCTCGAGGTGCGCGCGCACTATGAGGACGCGCTGCGTCTACATGAGATGGCCGACCAGGCGGCCCGTGCCCGCGAGGACTGGGTGGGTGAGGCCGCCGCACGAAACCGGCTGGGTGACATCCGCCGCCTCCTGGGCCACTATCGGGCGGCTTCGGCCCACTACGAACGTGCGCTGGCCCTGGCCGGAAAGCTCGATGACCGGGATGGTGCGGCCACCGCACGGTACGGGTTGGGCACCCTGTGTTGGCGGTCCGGACGGCTCGACGACGCGTGTGAGCATCTCGCGGCGGCCCTCGCCTGCTGGCGTGAGATCGGCGACCGGGTTGGCGAAGGGGCGGCCCTGTACCGCCTGGGCACGGTCTTCCGCCGGATGGGCAGATACCGCGACGCCCTCGACCACCACCTGCAGGCCCTCGCCACCGGCCGGGCGATCGACGATCAGGTCGGCGCGAGCCGGGCCCTGAACAACCTGGGTGCCACGTTGGAACGCATGGGCGACTACGCGCAGGCCCTCGAGCAGTACCAGCAGTCCTTGGCCATCTGCCGTGAGCTGGGCAACCGGGTGGGTGTCGCGGTCGCACTGACCAACCTGGGCAACATCAGCTCGGGGTTGGGACGGTTCGACGAGGCGTTGCGCCAGCACCGGGAGGCGTTGCCGATCTACGTCGAGACCGGCAACCGGGTCGGCCAGGGCGAGGCACTGCATGGCCTCGGCTTGCTGCACCTCCGGTGGGGCCGGTACGGGGAGGCCGCCGACCACCTGCGACAGGCGGTCTCCGTCGGCCACGAGCTCGACGACGTCGACCTGGAGTGCACCGCTCTCATCGACCTGGCGGAGGCCTTGCGCGCTGCCGGAGACCCGGCCGTGGCCGCGACGCACTACGAGGCTGGGCTCGCGCTGGCCGACCGCGGCGGCGACCGGTACCTGCGGGCCCGGGCCCTGACCGGCCTCGCCCACCTGCTGCGTGCGGCAGGGGATACGGCCGCCGCTGAGCGACACCACCGGCAGGCGCTGGCCATCCTCACCGACCTCGGCCTGCCGGAGACCCACGAGTCGCGGGCCGACCTCGCTGCCCTCCGCGCTGACCGGCTCGACGCCGTCACGGCGGTCGGTGTCCCGGTCCCGTAAGGAATTCGTCAACCTGCCACGCCCGGACACCCGGTCGCCGGCCGCTTCCACAGCGCGCGATCCGATGCGCTCGTACAACCTCGTAAAGAATCGTCAACCGCATTTGCCAGCGTGGAACGCTTCGGCGGTCAGTTTCACACGTGGAAAGGACGGACCATGACCGCCTCGATCAGCACCAAGCCCCGTCGCGTCGCGCCACACGCCGCCCCGCGCATACCTCGAATGCTCTCCCTGCTGGGCGCCGTCGCCGTCGCGGCCGCCCTCCTCCTCGGCCTGTCCGGAACGGCGCAGGCCGGTGCCGGGGTGAGTCGGTCGGCGGGCGTTCCCTACTACGAGCTGCGCCCGCTCAGCAATCCAAACATGTGCCTGGACGTCGCACACGCCAGCGTCGTGCACGGCGCGAACGTCCTCCAGGGCACCTGCTGGGGCGGCGCCAACCAGCGCTGGAAGCTCGTCGACGCCGGCGGTGGCTACGTCCAGCTGCACCCGCTGAGCGCCCCGCACATGTGCCTCGACGTCGCGTGGGGCAGCACCGCCCACGGCGCGGATGTCATCCAGGCCACCTGCTCCGTCGGAACGAACCAGCACTGGGCGGTCCAGCGCGCAGCGGGCTTCCACCAGGTGTGGGCCCGACACAGCGGCAAGTGCCTGGACGTGGCACACGCCAGCGTCGTGCACGGCGCGGATGTCATCCAGGGCAACTGCTGGGGCGGCGCCAACCAGCGTTGGGAGCTCAGGTTCGCCGGCACCTGGTAACCCGACGGCCGGCAAGGCGGCGCGGCACCCGTCTGGGTGCCGCGCCGCTCGCGGTCAGGTGGCGGTGCAGGTGAGTGCCGGTGCGCCGCTCGTGCCGCTCCCCGAGCCGATGAAGCCGAAAGCCGTGCTGGCGCCGGCGCCGACCGACCCGTTGTAGGAGACGTTCCGCGCGGTCACGCTGGTACCGCTCGACGTGATGGTGGTGCTCCAGAACTGGCTGACGCTCTGTCCGTTGCCGAGCGTCCAGGTGACGGTCCAGCCGCTGATCGCCTCGGAGCCAGCGGTGACCCGCACCTCGGCCTGGAAGCCACCGCTCCACTGGCTCGTCACGGAGTACACCGCCGAGCATGACCGGCCACCTGGCGGAGGCGTCGTCGGTGGCGGCGTCGTGGGCGGAGGCGTCGTAGGCGGTGGAGTTGTGGGCGGAGGGGTCGTAGGCGGAGGGGTCGTGGGCGGAGGAGTTGTCGGCGGAGGCGTCGTGGGCGGAGGCGTACTGCCGCCGCCGAAGGTGAAGGCGTCGATATCGAACAGGTAGCCCGAGCCGCCGGTGAAGACCAGGAACAGGTTCTGGGTACCGGTCGGTGGCGTGACGGTGCCACTGACATTGGCCCAGGTCTCCCAGCCGCCGGTCGGCGCGACCGTGGCCGTGCCGACGACGGGCCCGGTGGCCGAGCCGGTGCGCAGGGAGAGCGTGCCGCCGGAGCCGGCCGACGCGACCCGCGCGGTGAACGACGTGGCCCCGCTCAGGTTGTACGGGGTGAACGAGATCCAGTCGCCGTTCTCGATGAAGCCGACCGCGTTGCCGCCGTTGGCCGACGGCTTGGCCACGGTGGTGGTGCCCTGCTGGCCGCTGAAGTGCTCGGCCTGGCGGGTTCGCGGCTGCATCACGGCCTGTGGCGAGGTCACCGGCGTGGTCGAGCCGACCGGCGTGTACTCGGCGACCATCACACCGAAGATGTTCGCGTTCGCGTCGTGCTCACCATCCACGGTGGTCTGTAGCGTGCCCGAGCAGCCGGTGGTGCTCGTAATGCCGTGACCGTGGCTGTCGTGACCCAGGATGTAGTTGATCTTCACACGGCTGCAGTCGATGGTCGGCGCGTTCGGGTCGGTGACCGTGACCTGGAAGGGGATGGCGTCACCGAAGTTGAACAGCCTGCCGTTCACCGGCAGGTTGAGGGCGACCGTCGCCCGGCCCACCCCGATCACCAAACTCGCCGTCGAGGTGCGGCCGGTGCTGTCCCGCACCGTCAGCGTCGCCGTGTACTCGCCGTTGCTCGTGTAGGTGAACGACGGGTTGGCGGCGGTCGAGTCGGTGCTGCCATCCGTGGTGAAATCCCACGCGTACGTGATGGCGTCACCGTCCGGGTCACTGGAGCCGGCCGAGCTGAACTGTACGGTCAGCGGCGCGTTTCCACTCGTGGGGTTGGCGGCCGCGGCAGCGATCGGCGACCGGCCACCACCGGAGCTGTACTCGATCCGGTACACCGCCGAACTGGCGTCACCGCTCCCCCACCCGGTGCCGTAGTCGAGCACGTAGAGCGCGCCGTCCGGCCCGAACTCCATGTCGATCACCTGGGTGCCGGTATAGGCCGGGAAGGCGTCGATCGCGCCCACCCCGCCGGAGCTCGTCACGGTGGCCGCCTTGATCCACCGCCGGCCGAACTCGCCGAGGAACACCTTGCCGTTCATCGACGCGGGGAACTTCACGTCGGAGGCGAGCGAGGCGCTGTAGTTGTAGACCACGGCACCCATCGGCGACAGGCTCCCGCAGCACAACGCCGCCGGATTCTGCTCACCGCCGTACGGCAGCCAGGCCCGCTGCGACGGCGGCAGCTGGGTGATGCCGGAGTTGTTGCGGGAGTTGTTCACCGGCCCGCCGGTGCAGTTGAACGCGGCGCCGGAAGGGCCGGACGGGAATGTGAAGTCGATGTACGGCGTGTTGTAGTTCGAGCAGTACGGCCAGCCGTAGAAGCCCGGCTGCGTAATACGATCGAACGCGACGTTGGCCGCCGGCCCACGGGTGGGACTGCTGGTGCCGGCGTCCGGCCCGTAGTCACCGAGGTACACGACGCCGGTCGCCTTGTCCACGGACATCCGGAACGGGTTGCGGAAACCCATCGCGTAGATCTCGGGCTTGGTGTTGGCCGTACCCGCGGCGAACATGTTGCCGGCCGGGACCGTGTACCCACCGCCGGAGCTCGGCCGGATCCGCAGCACCTTGCCGCGCAGGTCGTTGCTGTTGCCCGCGCTCCGCTGAGCGTCGTAGGCCGGGTTGCGGTCGGCCCGCTCGTCGATCGGCGTGTAGCCGCTGGAGTCGAAGGGGTTGGTGTCGTCTCCTGTGGACAGATAGAGGTTGCCGGCCGCGTCGAAGTCGATGTCACCGCCCACGTGGCAGCACATGCCGCGACTGGTCGGCACCTCCAGCACCGTCACCTCCGACGCCGCGTTCAGTGTGAAGTCCGCGTTCACGGTGAACCGGGCCAGCCGGTTGACGCCGTTGAACGGGGCGAACTGGGCGGCCGTGCCGGTCGCGGGCGCGTCACCGGCCGGAGTGGACAGTCGCGGCGCGTAGTACACGTAAACCCACCGGTTCGACGTGAAGTTGGGGTCTACCTTGATGCTCTGCAGCCCCTCCTCGTCGTGCGTGTACACCGGAATCGTCAACGCCACCTTGGTGTTGCCGGCCGGGTCGGTGTAGCGGACCGTGCCGTCCCGCGAGGTGTGCAGCACGCCCCGGTTGGGCAGCGCCGTCAGGCCCATCGGCTCGCCGACCTCGCTCACGCCCTTGGCGAGAGTCACCTGGTTGTAGCCGGCCTGCGGCGGCTGACCGGTGGAGCAGTTACCGGTCCCCTGCGCCGCGTATCGGATCCCGCCGAGCAGGTGGGTGCGGAAGTTGGCGTCGCTGAAGCTCTCGTTGGTGTGGCCCATCCCGGTGTACCAGGAGCGGCCACCGTCGTAGCCACGGCACCAGGCGATCGGGTGGTCCCCACCCATCGAACCGCCGGTGTACGTGCTCTCGTCCAAAGTGGCCAGTACGTGCGTCTGCGAACGCGGGTTCGTCCGGAAGTTGTACCACTCGTCCAGCCGGGTCCACGCCGTCGGCAGCCCTGCGGTCGACGGGTGGGAGGCGTCCTCGATGCGCACGGTCGCGTTCTGGTTCGCCGGGTGACTGGCGAAGTACGCCCCGACCAGGTTGCCGTACCACGGCCAGTCGTACTCCGTGTCGGACGCCGCGTGCACGCCCGCATACCCGCCGCCGCCCCTGATGTAGCTCTCGAACGCCGCCTGCTGGCTGGCATTGAGCACGTCCGCGGTGGTGGAGAGCCAGATGACCGCCTGGAAGCGAGCCAGGTTGGCGGTGGTGAACTGGGCGGCGTCCTCCGTGGCCTCGACGGTGAAGTTGTTCTGGGCGCCCAGCTGCTGGATCGCGGTGATGCCGGCCGGGATCGAGTCGTGCCGGAAACCGGCCGTCTTACTGAAGACTAGGACGTTGAAATCCGCGGCCGCCTGTGCCGGGACCGCGGCAAAGCCCACGGCGGCCAACACCACGGCGAGGCCGAAGGCCAATCTTCGAAACATGGTCGGGGTCTCGCTTCCTGTCGTACAAGCCCAGTCGGGCGGGCGCCGAAAGGCCACGCTCGAGTAGTTCGCTCTGGAGCGGTGGCTACCGAACTCGACCCGCTCCCCCGATGCGCGGTCGTGGCGGCCTCAAGGCGACAGTCCGCCCGTTTCCTCCTGATGCCTTCCACATCCCGGACCGGTCCGGTCCGTTAGCGCTAACACCGCTGGCCCACATGGATTTCCGCTCGCGCGGCTCCAGTCATGGGAACGCTTCCATCGATGGATGAGAGATTGCCAGATTGTTTCGGGTCATTCAAGAGGGAACCATCGATACATGCGCGGGAACCGCCCGCCCGACTCGTCCTTGGCGCCACGGGACTTTTGACAGCCGCCGTTCGTAACAGTTTTCGAATGCTTGAGCCAGCAGCGGAGGCGTAAAGAGTCAAAGCGATTTTCTGTTACTCGCCTCGGTCTGGGGTGGTCGCCGTTGCCATCCCCGCGCAGTACGAGGGGGCGACGGCGCGGCGCTGGAGGTATCCGCATCTCCAGCGCCGCGCCCTACTGCCGACTAGCGGCCCCACAGCCGCCAGGTTTGGTTGAGTGGGTTGCCTTGGCCGACGGGGTTGCAGGTCCACTGATGGATGCGTGCGCCCGCGGCGGTGGAGATGGTGCTGACGTCCACGCATTTGCCGCTGTGCCGGGCGACCAGCTGGTAGTCGTGGCTGTCGTTGCCGGAGTAGGTCACCTTACGGAGGGTGAACTGCTGGTTGGTGGCGCCGCCGATGCAGGTCCACTGGTGCACGGCGGCACCGTCGGTGGTGGACACGCCGGCCACGTCCAGGCACTTGCCGGTCTGCTGGTTGACGACGGTGTAGGTGTCTGCCACGCCGGCGACCGGGTGGAAGTTCCACAGCTGCTGGTCGCCGCCCTCGCAGTAGTACTGCTGCTGGACGTTGCCGTCCGCGGTGCTGAGGTTGGTGTTGTCCAGGCACTGCTGGGAATGCTGGGCGGCCGCGACGGACTGGAAGCTGCTGTCCGACGGGGGCAGCAGGGTGACGGTGAAGGTGTCGTTGATCGCGGTGTGCGGCAGGTTGACGGTCGTGCCGTTGTTGGCCAGGGTGACGACCGAGTTCTGGATGGTGACCGACCCTTGCACGGCGCCACCGTTGTTGTGGGGGATGCGTTGCACCCGCACGCGGACCTGGTTGTTCTGCACGATGCCGCTGGTGGTGTCCAGCCGCTGGAGGTTGACGGCGATGTTGCCGGTGGTCCTGCCGCCGCCGACGAGGATCCTGGCCGATCCGTTCGCCTTGGCGGCGAAGGCATCGTAGTTGGCGCTCGGGGTGACCGCGGCGATCTGGCCGGTCTGTGAGCCGTAGAAGCGGTAGGCCCACCACTCACCCTTGGGCACGTGCAGGCCGGCACTGTTGCGCAGCAGCAGGTTGCCGAGCATGTCGTGCAGGATGTTGCCGCCCGCCCAGTTGGCGCGCAGGCCATCGGCGCCGGCCCGTTCGAGGCGGGCGATGTACCAGGCGCCGTCGGCGGGGTTCTGCTCGTCGGGCGCGCCGTATTCATTGATCTGGTACGGGCGGGGGTGGGGGATGCCGCGCGGGTCGAGCGTGGCGTTCGCCGCGGCGACGTTCGCCACCGGGTCGCCGGGCAGGGAGTGCCAGCTGATGATGTCCGGCACGACGTTGTTGGCGCGGATGTAGTCCAGGTACTGGTTCCAGAAGGCGTGCGTGGTGGACGGCACGCAGGCGCAGCTCGGTCCCACGATGAGCTGGTTGGGGAACGCCGCACGGATGCGCTGGAAGCTGCGGCGCCACAGCTCGAAGTACTGGGCCTGGGGGCGGTTCCAGAAGAGGGTGATATTGGGCTCGTTCCAGATGTCCCACTGGACGGTGATGCCAGCCGCACGGACGTCGTTGATCAGGCGGGTGAGGAAGTTGTCGTAGTCGGTCCAGTTGTTGTTGTCGCCGGGAAACCGGGAGATCGGGTAGCCGTCGGCGCCCCACAGGTCGTGTGGCAGCAGGATGAACTGGCCGCCGAGCGCGATCGTCCGGCGGGCCTGCGCGACGGTCGAGTTCCAGCGGCGCTCGTAGCCGCCGTTGACCCAGCCACCGGGTGAGGCCAGCTGGGCGCCGCCGGCGCGCATGTACCGGAACTTCACGTCCCGGTAGAAGTGGTCCGCGGGGCCGGACGCGTTTTCGGTCATGCCGTAGATCCAGCCGGAGGCGCGATAGGTGGGAGCGCCGCCGGCGGTAGCGAAGTTGACGCTGATCGACTCGTCGGCGGCCCGCGCCGGGGATGGCGCGACGGCGACGGCGGTGACTGCCACCAGCAGGCCGACCGCGACCCGAGCGACCATCCGCGCGCGGACGAGTCTGCTCCTGAGCAGAGACCTCATGGGCAACTCCTTCGGGGGTACGCAGGGCGAGCGAACCGATTCGCTGGCAGCGTAGGAGCCGACCGTCATCGATGTCAATGCATGATGATGCCGTGACGCCGATCGTCCTCCTGCGACGCCGCTAAGCGTGCGGCAGCCTGTCTTGACTCCCTCACGCGCAGAGGCCTATCTTCGAGCGAACCGATTCGGCGAATCGGTTCGCCGACGGCACTGCCTGCCGCGACGGCGGGCCTGGGCACCCGCCCTCCTCGCCGCGAGCAGTTGGCGGGCCGTCGCGGCGCGCGGCCCGTGCCACGAAATGGAGACGCGGGCGTGGGGATTGGCCATCAGACTGCGAACCTGTCACAGGTCCGGGTCGTCTCCTCCACTCGTACCCGGGTCTCGACTGCCCGCTGGTGCCAGGTCGGCGGTACGCCGCCGGCCTGGCGGCGCGAGAGCGGACCGGAGCAGTGCGAGCGCGGCTTGCTTGGCGAGGCGCGCGGCGTCTGTGGCGCTGTGATGGTCGGCGAGGACTGTGGCGCCGACCCTGAGGGCCAGGAGTTGCTTGGCGAGGCTGACGGCGTCGCCGGCGCCGCCCCGGCGGGTGATGTCGGTCAGGATGTCGAGTTGCCGATTCAGATGCTGTTTGGCCAGGGTGCGTGCCGGTCCGTCGTGTTGTTGGGTGGCGGCGTTGAGGATGGCGCAGCCGCGGAAGGTGGGCTTGTCGTGCCACCGGGTGAGGGCGTCGAAGGCGGCGCCGAGCTGGTCGACCGGGTCGTCGCCGGCCGCGGCGACGGCGTCGCGCGCCCAGCGCAGGATGCGGTCGCTGCGCGCTTCTAGGACCGCTTGAATCAGCCCTTCCTTGGAGCCGAAGTGGCGGTAGAGCGTCTCCTTGGATACGCCGATGGTCGCGCACAGCTCGGCCACTCCGATGCCGTCGAGGCCGCGCTGGTAAAGCAGGTCGGTGGCTGCGCGCAGGATGCCGGCGCGGGTCTGGGCGGGGTCGAGAGTCGCGCCTTTGGCAACGGGCATGACCTAGATGGTACCGATCGGTTCGAAGTGTCTGCTAGCCTCTCCCCTCATCGAACCGATCGGTTCTATCTAAGGGGTGCTCATGGCGGACGAGTTTCTCGTGACCGACCCGGTGGACGCGGTCGTGCCGGCCAGCACGCCCGCGGTGACGTTCACCAGCGGCGGCGAGACGTTGCTTGGTGTGCTGCACCTGCCGGCGGGCGTGGGTCCTCATCCGGTCGTGGTGCTCCTGCACGGATTCCCGGGCAACGAGCGCAACTTCGACCTGGCGCAGGCGCTGCGACGCGCCGGGTACGCGGCCCTGGTGTTCCACTACCGCGGTTCGTGGGGCGTGCGCGGCTCCTGGTCGTGGCGCAATGTGCTCGACGACGCGGCGCGTGTGGTGGCTGCCGTCCGCGAGGACCCTCTGGTGGCCACCCACCGGTTGGACCCGCGACGCGTCGCCGTGGTCGGTCACAGCCTCGGAGGTTTCACGGCACTGATGACCGCTGCCTTCGACCCGGCGGTCCGCGCGGTCGCCTCGGTGGCCGCGTTCGACTTCGGCATCGCTGCCGCGGGCAGCCGCGCCGACCCGGCGGTCCGGTCGGCGTACGTCGAATCGTGGGAGGGCGAGTTGCTCCCGCTTCGGGGCACCAGCGCCGAGGCGCTCGTGGCCGAGATGGAGGCCGCCGGAGGCGGCTGGAGCCTGGCCCGGCTGGCACCGCGCCTGGCCGACCGCCCGGTGCTGCTGGTCGGCACCGGCCGCGACCCCGTCACGCCCGCCGAGATGCACCATGATCCGCTGGTTGAGGCGTACGAGGCGGCCGCGCTGAGCCGGCTGGAACACCGCGTCTTCCCGACCGACCACGCGCTGTCCGACCACCGGGTCGCGCTGGCCCGCACGATCGTGGACTTTCTCGATCGGCATTTGCGGACGCTTGTGTGACCGCGTCGGGATGGCGGTCGGCTCGCCTCGCGCTGGGCACGGCGTCCGCGCTCGGGCTCGGCCGCTTCGCCTACGGACTGGTGCTGCCGGCGATGGCGGAGCAGCTGCGGTGGGATCTGGCTCGCGCGGGCGCGATGACCACGGCGAACGGGCTCGGCTACCTGGCCGGGGCGATGGTCACTGCCGCCCTGGTGCGAAGGCTCGGGGTCGCGGCGACGTTCCGGCTCGGCATGGTGTTGTGCGCTGTCGCTCTCGCGGCGACCGCTGCCAGCGCCCACTATCCGGCCCTGCTCGCCTGTAGGGCGTTGGCCGGGTTCGGCGGGGCGTTGGTGTTCATCGCCGGAGCGATCCTCGCCCCGACCGCGGTCTACTTCGCCGGGGCGGGGCTCGGGATCGCGCTCTGCGGCGCGGCCATCCCGCCACTGGTGGACCAGCATCCGCAACGCTGGCCGATGGCCTGGGTGGGTCTCGCGGTCGCCGCCGGGCTGGCCGCGGCGGTGAGCTGGACCGCCGCCCGCCCTACGACCACCACCATCGGTGGCCGGCGCGCCACCACCGTCCGTCGACTGTGGCCGGTCGCGGTCGTCTACCTGCTGTTCGCGGCCGGCTACATCGCCTACATCACCTTTCTGTCGGCGTACCTCGTCGACCGGCACGCGTCCACGGTGCGGACGAGCCTCACCTGGGTCCTGCTCGGGCTCGCCGTCATGGCTGCGCCGAGCCTGTGGCAGCGCCCGATCGGGCGCTGGCCGGGCGGATGGATCCTCGCCGCGCTGCTGGGCGTCATCGCCTGCGCCGCCGCGCTCGTCCTGCTCGCACCCCATCCCGCGGTCGTGATCGCCTCCGCTGTCACCTACGGCGCGACGTTCATGGCCGTGCCGGCAGCGGTCACCACGCTCGTTCGCGATGCCACGCCGCCAGAAAGCCTGGCCAGCACGTTGTCGATCTTCACCGTCATCTTCGCCGCCGGGCAGACTGCCGGCCCCTGGCTCGCCGGGGCCCTGGCTGACCACACTCATGCCGGTGCCACCCTCGGCTGGACCGCCGCGCTGTGCGGCACGGGCGCCGTCCTGGCGGCCACCACGGTCACGCCGATGCTTCGATCCCGCCCGCACGTGACCAGCGGCCGCTGAGGCCGAACAGCTGACGACCGGCGTCCCGGAAATTCTTTTGAAGAAGTCCGGGGGAAGGTGTCGGATCGGGGTGATCGTGTTCGTAGCAGCGGTGAGGCCGCCCGCAAAGGGCCGGCGCCACGGTGAAGGGACCGCGATCATGAAGCTGACGACCATGCGACGGCCTGAGGTCCCTGACCACCGCACTACGCTGTCTTGACACCACAGGAGATGATCTTCAAATGCAGTACCTGGTTTCCGTGATCGATGACAAGAGCAATCCCGGCAGCACGGACCGGCAGCCTGCCATCAGCGCGTTCAACGAACGACTGATCGCCGAGGGCTACTGGGTTTTCGCGGGCGGGCTCGCGGACACCGAGGCGGCCACGGTCATCGACAACCGGGGCGAGCAGGCGGTGTTCAGCGACGGGCCTTTCGTGGAGTCGAAGGAGTACCTCGCCGGCGTCTGGGTGTGGGAGGTCCCCGATCCGGATGTGGCGCTCAAGCTCGCCACCGAGGCGTCGAAGGTCTGCGATCGCAAGATCGAGGTGCGGCCGTTCCGGTGAGCGATGTCGAGGAGGCGATCACCCGGGCCCACCACGACGAGTGGGCGCGGGTGGTGGCCGCCCTGACCAGGCGCTTCGGTGACCTCGACATCGCCGAGGAGGCAGCGGCGGAGGCGTTCGCGACCGCCGTCGAGCGGTGGCGGGGCGACGGCGTGCCTCCCAACCCCGGCGCGTGGCTGACCACCACCGCCAACCGCAAAGCCATCGATCGGATCCGGCGGGAGAACAAGCGCGACGACAAGCACAGGGAGGCTCAGATGGCGTACGACCACGGCCCGCCCGAGCCTCTCGGCGCCATCGACGACGACCGGCTCCGGCTGATCTTTACCTGCTGTCACCCGGCGCTGGCGATGGAAGCCCGCCTGGCGCTGACGCTGCGCATGGTCGGCGGTCTGACCGTGCCCGAGATCGCCCGCGCCTTCCTGGCGGCCGAGAGTGCCATCGGGCAGCGGATCACCCGCGCGAAGGCCAAGATCAAAGCGGCTCGCATCCCCTATCGGATGCCGTCCGCCGACGATCTGCCGGACCGTGTCTCCGGCGTACTCGCCGTCCTGTTCCTCGTCTTCAACGAGGGCTACCTGGCCAGCGGCCCCGACACCGATCCCGTACGGCACGACCTGACCACCGAGGCGATCCGGCTCACCCGCCTGATCCGCGCCCTCCTGCCGCAGGACGGCGAGGTGGCCGGGCTGCTGGCGCTGATGCTGCTCACGGAGGCCCGCCGCACCGCCCGGGTCTCGGCGACCGGCGAACTGGTCGCGCTCGACGAGCAGGACCGTGGGGCCTGGGACGCGGCACTGATCGCCGAAGGTCATCGGCTGGTGCGCGAGCGCCTCGCCGCTGCCGCCGCCGGGGTCGCTCCGGGCCGCTACCAGATCCTCGCCGCGATCAACGCCGTGCACACCTCCGCCCGCGACATCCGCGACACCGACTGGTCTCAGGTCCTTGCCCTCTACGACCAGCTCGGCCGCCTCGACCCCTCGCCGATCATCGCCCTCAACCGGGCCATCGCCGTGGCCGAGCTCGACGGGCCGGAGGTGGCACTGGCCCTCGTTGACCGCCTCGCCGAGGCGTTGGCCGGCTATCACGCCTACCACGCCACCCGCGCCGACCTGCTGCGCCGGCTGGGCCGGAGTCAGCAGTCCCGCGCGGCCTACGACAAGGCCATCGAGCTGGCCGGCAACACCGCCGAGACCGCTTACCTGACCCGCCGCCGCGACCAACTGCGGTAGCGCCCGCGCTCGAGCCGTCGGTGCCAGCTTCCTGCTCTGCTACGAAGCCATCGTTATCGCGACCTACGTACCCGCCCCATGCCGGTGAGCTCGGAAAGTCGCGCGCCAACGCCAATTTCGCGGGCGGTGTCGGATCGGGGTCAGGGGCGTTCGTAGAGGAGGTGAGAGGCCGCCCAGGGGGCGCCCGGGGTAAGGGAAGGACGTTCCTCATGACTGCCTTGATGGAGCCGAGCACAGTCGTCACACACCGCTCCAGCCGCCGGATGTGGGCCATCCTGGGGCTGGTTTTGCTGGCCGACGCCCTCGACGTGATCGATGCGACCGTCACGAACATCGCGGCACCCACCATCGCCGGCGAGCTCCACGGCGGTGAGAGTCTGATCAAGTGGCTGGGACCGGCCTGGCCCACGCGATGAAAGTCAGTCTCGTCGTCGTTCTGGCGGTCACCGCCCTCAGCCTTCCGGTCGTCGCCCTGATGCCCCGCAAGGCACCATCAGAACCCCAGCAGTGAGCAGCCGGCCATCCTCGCCGCCCGGCCTGGCGGTGCGAGGGCCGGGGCGTCTGAGGGTGATGACGGTGCGTCGTCATGTGGCTGGACCGGCGTACCGGTCCAGGTTGGCCCGGATCCGTCCGGCGTCGGGATGGCCGAGCTCGTCGAGGATGGTGAGCGCGTCGTGCCACGCCCGGCGTGCCCGCGCGCGGTCTCCGGCAGCGAGGTGGGTGTCGGCGAGCGCGCTCAGGCTGGCGGCTTGCTGGGAGCGGTTGCCCAGACTGCGACGGATGTCGACGGCTTGCCGGTAGCCGTCGACGGCCTGCCGGTAGTCGCCGAGGTGGTGCTGGATGTACGCGAGGCTGTCCCAGGTGGCCGCCTCGCCCGGCGGTCGCTGAGCTTCTGCTGGAGGTGCAGTGCGCGTCCACAGTGGACCAGGGCCTTCGAGTAGCGGCCGAGCTGGGACTCGCTCCAACCCATGCCGTTGAGGGCAACCGATCCCTCTAAAAGGGTGAAGACGGCAGACCCACATGGGCCAGGCATGCTGCCCCGGAGAGTTTGGCCGGCTCTCCGAGCCTCCCTTTTGAGGGACACCACTCCCCCGCCGCGCCCTCGACAGCGGAAAGGCAAACCACACCGTCGACAAACACGGGCCCTGCCGGAGCCGTGCATGCTACTCACTCTTTGCCAGGAGCGAAGAAAGTCATCAATCGGTCACGGATTAGGATTGCGGATTGCTCTGGTGGTCGTTGACTGCAATCCACCCGTAGCACATCGAACCCGGCTTGGATCAAGCGTTCGGTGGCCTGTCGGTAGAAGTGAACTTCGGCGTGGCTGCTCCCAGGCGTGTGCTGGAATCGATTGTGCGGGCCGCGTTCACGTAGGCGTTCCGAGATGACCTCGGGGTCGGCTTCGAGGATGACGGCTAGGTCGGGCCGGTCAGCCTCGGCGTTCAGGTGCCAGAGGAAGGCCGGGTCGATGGCATCGAAGCGCTGCATCACCAGGGCTGACGGAATGTAGCGGTCGGAGATCACTACCCGGCCGGCTTGGGCGTTTGGCCGGATTTCCACGTCAAGGTGGTGGTAACGGTCCGCCGCATATATAGGCAGGCCAGTGCGTGGCCAGTAGTCGTCTCGGTCAGCTCGCGGCACAGGGTGCCGATAGGGCCGCTTGAAGGCTCGGCGGTTACGTGTACGTCTTCGCCAGCAGCGACGAGGAGTTGCGCCACGTGGTGAACGATGGTGGATTTCCCGGCGCCGCTTGGCCCATCTACGCTGACGAACATCCACGCGCGTGGTCAGAAAAGGGCCGCAGCTTCATCGCCACCCCCTCCAGCGACTTCTCCACGCAGTTCTTCCACGCTCCGCGCCTGGGTGGCAAGGTGGACGAACAGCCGCGCCGCCACCATGGCGTCATATGCTGCGCGGTGTGGTGTGAGTCCCCCGGGAAGGTCAGTAGCCAATTTGAACACCTCAGCCAGGCTGCCGAGTTTGTAGCCGCCCAGATCCGGCAGCAGGCGGCGTGCCAGCTTGAGCGTGTCGAAAATCTCGGGCACTTTCCAGTCGCCTAGTTTGCGGCGCAGAACGTCAACGTCTACGTGAGCGTTGTGCGCGACCAAGGCGTCAGCGTCCAACACGGCGAGCACGTGACTGGTGATGTCCGAGAATGGTGGGCACTCGGCCACGTCCTGGTTTGTGAGGCCGTGAATCCGCGTAGCGAAATGCTTGATGGGCGTATCCGGCTTTACCAGCCAGCTCACGGGTTCACCAATGACTCCACCAACGATCGGCACGGCGGCCAACTCCACTAGATCGGGGGGCCGTTGGCCGTTGCCCTCCACGTCCACGACGACGTAGGTGAGCGTGTTCCAGTCAGGCATCTTGCGTGCCGTCCTTCCATCCGATGTCGGCGCGGCCATGCCGTCGCTCGACGTGCGGATGACGCACGTCGTGGACTTGGAAGCCGAGCGCGTGTTGCAGGTAGTAACGCGGCTGTTCGGTCTCCAGGCCGGATACTGTGGCCGCGCGTTCGGTGATGTTCACGACCACCAAATCACGGGCCTCGGGCAGAGCGCGGGCGACATCCCGTATCTGGTCGGGTGACGGCACGCGATGAGCGTTCGCGCATCGCCCAAGCTGGCTCAGCGGGCAGATGTCGCACAGTTCCCGGATGCCATAGTGGCCGTTGTAGTCGGGAACGCCATGCGCATAGGCGACGGCACACGAAGTTTTGCGGAACAGCGGCGTCGCACTGTCGAAGGCGACCAAAACCCGCCGCTCCAAGGTTTCGGGCACGATCTTCCGACGCGCCGTGTCGTCATATGGCTCGGGTAGACCGTTGGCGCGGTAGTACGCCGCAATTTCGCCGCGATAGAACAGCCCGGTAAACACGGTGGCGTCAGCATGCCGCGCAAACTTGTACGCCGCGTCAAGGTGCTCATCTGTGTCGTTGAGCCCCGGTACCAGTGGACGCCAGTACAGGATTGTGCGGTACTTCCGCTGATCGGGCGCGCTCATGAGCATCAGCGACTCTGCCGCCACCCTGGACGGGTAAGGCTCCACGTCCTTGTTGTCGATGCCCGAATACGTGAACAGCAGCGTCACCCTGACGTGACGAAGCTGGTTGAGCCGGTCGATGTCGTCGGGCTTCATGGCGTGCCGGGTGATGACCAAGACATGGTTGCGCAGCCCGCGGCCGTCGAGGTCTTCAAGCAAGGCGAAGGTGTGCGGCCGGACCGTCGGCAAGAACGGGTCAGTTGCCCGGTTGAACACCTGCACCGGCGTGACGTGCGGCTGAAAGTACCGATGATTGACCAGGTCCTCCACCGCTTCGGCATCGGTCATGAGGGCACGCGGCACGCGCTGATCCCATAGGCCGTAGGTGTGGCGGATGCAGTAGGCGCAGTCCAGCGGGCAACCCTGGATGTGATTGAGGCTCAGGCCGCTCTTGCGGTACTCCACGACCTCGCGAGCGCGCTCGGGCAACTGGTCGATTTGATCCCTGCTCAGCAGGGCAACACGGGTGGCCACCTGACTAACCCCCAGATCCTTCGGGGTGACGGACGGTTCGCTGTCCTATCGGGAGGGTAGAGGCGGAAAGCTACCATTGAGAAGAAAGTTTCTTGGTATTTCTAGAATGGTTCCGCAGTGGCGAGTTGCCGAGAGATTACTCGCTAATGTCGGAGGCTTCCGGCGCAAGATCGTCTACCACGCGGTTGATGATCGTCCGCGCGCTGCGCCCGTAGCTGGCGACCGCTGCCAGCGAGTCGAAGATACCGCTGTAGAGGGTCAGTTCTTGCGGCTGCGCGAGGTTCAGCTCAGCCGAGAACGTCTCGACCATCACGCGGTCACTGTCGAGCAGCCAGAAGCCATGAGCAGGCGCGACCACGTAGGCTGTCTCGAACCCGATGACGCCGAGCTTCACGTTCGGCAGTGCCGAGAATGAAACTAGCCGATCAAGCTGCCCAAGCATGATCTCTGGTGGGCACAGCCGGTAGCGCAGGGCTGCCTCGGTGAGAACGAAGTGGAACCGCTTGTCAGGCCGGTACAGGATCTCTTGTCGCTGCACCCGAGCGGCTACGGCCTCGTTGATGTCGTTGCGCACCTTAAACACGGTGATGCTTTGGGCGAAGCGGAAGCGGGCGTACTCGGCCGTCTGAAGGAGGCCAGGGATGAACGTAGACTCGAACGCCCGGAACAGCCGCGTCTTAGCGTCCAGGTCGGCAATCTCCTGTTGGTGAGGCTTCAAGCCGACCCTGAGCTGTCGTTGCCACTCGGCGTGTTGGACTTCGAGCGTGTGCAGGGAGGCGAGCAAGGCTTCCGTCTCGCCCTCGCTACCCGTTGCTCGCGTCCATCCACGAATATCATCGTCGGTCGGCGTCTGGCGACCGTTCTCCAGCTTTGACACCTTGGAAGGCGGCCACGACAACGACTCCGCGAGCTGCCTGCCGCTGAAGCCGGCGGCTTGGCGTAGCTCGCGGAGTCGTTTGCCCAGCGCGTCACGAGCCTCGTGCACGCTGGTGATGCCGGTCGTTCTATTCGGTGGCAAAGTCGTCCCGTCGTACGGCGCGATGCCAGACGGCATCTCGCCAGTAGCTGTGCTCCACGATCACGGCGGGGTCTTCGACGAGTTCCCCGCCCAGGAAGTTCTCATCGTCATCGAAGTGCATCAGGACCAGCTTGGACGAGTCGAACAACCAGTAGTCGTAGTCCGGCAGGCCGGCAGCGTCGTGACGGGCGAGGTATCGGATGTCCTCGCCGGCCGCGTTGGTGTGCCCTGAACAGAACACTCCGAAGCGGCTGTAGTCGGTGAGCGGCACCGTGACTACCCGTACCCGCGCGAAGCGACGGCCCGCGGCCGTGGCCTCGCGGATCATGGTTAACCAATTTTGGAACCAGCCCATGTCAACCGGCTCGCCCGCGACGAACTGACGCAGCGCTGCCGACTCGTTCGGGGACTTGTAGTGGTCACGCGTCTCCAGCCGGAACGCAGTGTGCTTGAAGGAGTAGAAGAGCTGCCCGAACTCGGGGCCGGGCTTGATGACGGAGGTCAGCGCTTGCCCTCCTGCTCCAGGTAGCGGCGGGCGTAGAACTTGAGCACGTCTTCCGGGATCTCGATCAGGCTTTCGTGGTCGGGTACCGGGCCGATGTCCGCGAGAGCTGCGGGGTCAGTCACCTTCCAGCCCTGCGCGATGTAGGTCACGCGATCGGTGCGGTCGGTGGCGAACAGGGTGGGCGACTGGCCTTCCTGGGAATCCGGATCTTTGCCGAGGAACCGAGCACGCATTGGCGTGCGCCTCCTTGCTCGAAATTTGGCGAAGCGTTCCCACTCCATGGTGGCGGAGAGGTGAGGGGACGTCAACGGCGGGGGACCAACCCGGCACCGTCCGCAGACTCGCGCTTGACCCGGCAACGTTGACGCGCCTGGGCCGGTCGCCGGACTGCTTCCCACAAGCCCCATTCGTTCTGCCAGCGGCGGAGCCGAGGGGAAGGTCGACGACCCGTACCCCTGGCTGGTGCACGGCTCGCCGACGCGGACGGCGGCACTCGCCCGCGCGCCGGAAACCGTGACCAGCGTCGCCGACACGAGCAATACGACGCTTAGGCCGCTTCAGAGCGTGCGACGGCTCCAAGTCGCTGTCATGACCACCCCCGGCCTGTCGAAATGAACACTGTCGCGCACAGCGTGCCGCCAGGCCCTGGTCAAAACATGGATGGAACATGGACGGGCCGCCAGCCGGGATTAGACAGGCGGGCAAGCCCTGGAGACGCAGGAGGGGTCAGGCCGCTGGGGGAGGCAGCGTTTGCCAGGTACTGCCGTTGTCGGCGGAGACCGCGACGATCGAGCCGAGCAGGGCGTTGTCCTCGCGGCGTTCAGCGCCGGCGGAGGCGACCAGCCAGGTCCCGCTGCCGTAGAGGTAGGCGGTCCTGGGCCCGATGTTCGGCAGGGGATCCAGCTCTGTCGCGCCCGCCGCGAGCCGGAACGCGGTGCCACCGCGTCCCTCGGTCAGCGCGAGCGTGCCGTCCGCCGTCACCACGCCGGCCACGCTCCGCGTGGATCCGGGGCGCCGAGCCACCTCAGACCAGGTGAGGCCGCGGTCCGTCGAGCGAAGGACGGCGGTGCCGACGGAGGCGTACACCGTCTGGCCGTCGAAGGTCGCCACCCAGTCGACCGGCTCGGCGCCGCCGCCTACCGGGATCTCTGCCCAGCTGCGGCCGTAGTCCCGGGTGACCATCGCGCATGGCCGGTCGGAGCAGGCCAGCCAGAAGCTGTCGTCCCGCGCCGCGGCGATCTGGCCGCCGCCATCGCGCGTGGGCGGGAAGCCGCCGGTGGGAGGCAAGAGGAAGACCGCTTGCTCACGGGCGTCGACCACACCCACCCGACCGCGGGACTCCTCTGACCGGCGACTGTCCGCCTCACGCCAGGTGATGGCGTCGTCCGCGCTGGTCCAGAACCGCTGGTCCGGGCCGGCGACGGCGAGCTCGTCGTTCTCCATCCAAAGGCTGAGCGCGCGGCCGGACGGGTCCCGGTACGGGCCCGCGATGCCCGGCTCGGTGGGGAGGTAACGAGGGTGCCAGGCCCGGCCGCCGTCGGTGGTGACGAGCAGCTGGGCCTTGCACCGCTTGGCCTTGCCGGTGGTGGTGCAGCGTTGCTGTAGCACGTACCCGATCTCGCCGCGGAAGATCGCGCGCATCAGCTCGTTGCTGTAGACCGGCGTCGACGCGGCCGCTGGGATGCGGTCGCGCAGAGCCATCGGTCCGACCAGCGCGGCCGCCGCGATCACCACCGCTACGCCCGCCAAGGCGCCGATTCGTCTGATACGCCGCCGGCGGCGCACGCGCGCGACTTGGGCCAGCGTCACATCGGTGGGTTCGGTCACCTTGGCCTCCATGCTCCAGAGCTCCTCGCGCAGCAGCTGCTCAACGCGTTCCACGAGTGGCCTCCACGGGTTCGATTTCCGACAGCCGCTCGCGGAGGCTGCGCAGCCCCCTGTGGCGCAGGGAGCGGATGGTCCCTGGCCGCCGGGCCAGTAGCGCGGCGATGTCGTCGTCCGACATGTCGTCGAGGTAGCCGAGCACGATCACGGCCCGCTGCAGCCGGGGCAGGCTGGCCAGCCCGCGCCGAAGCGTGTCCCGCGTGTCGACCTCCGCGAAGGCGTCACCCGCCGCGGGCGCCTCCTCGTACCCGTAGACCAGGGGCCGGCGCCGCAGGGTCCGCCAGCGGCTCACGAAGGTACGGAACATGACCGCCCGGGCGTACCCCATGGGATTGCCGTCGGCGCGGACCCGTCGCCACGCGTCGGCGAGCTTGACCAGCGTGTCCTGCACCAGGTCCTCGCTCGCGTGCACGTCGCCGGTCAGCACATAGGCGTACCGCTGGAGGGCGGGCAGGCAATGGCCTGCGAACTCCTCGAAGGTCGGCACCGAATCGCACTCCCTCGTCGACAGCTGTCGACATGCATACGCCAATCCGGTACCAGCTGTTGCATCGACCACGAGAACCGTGTCCCATCGATGAAGCCGATCTGAAGTCGGCCCGTGGTTGGGTTGGTCGGTGCGTGGGTTTTCGAGAACAACCACCCGGGCAACCTGATCGTGTCAGGATGCCGGGGAGCTGGCGCACATCCTGGCCCAGAGGCCTCGTCGACGAGTTCCGGCTCTGGGTGAATCCGCACCCGTCGCCAGCCGAGCCGCGGATCCTCGACGGCGTCAGCTCCATCCGTCTCCAGCTGGTCGCGGCCACGCATGGTAAAGCACTTGGAGGTGCGGTGATGGATACGTCCGCGTATGTGAACGGTGCTGTCGAGCAGACGAGCACGTTCGCCGATTGGGTGCACGGCAGGGATGCGACGGCCCGGGTGCCGACCTGTCCCAAGTGGACCCTGGCCGACCTGGTCGACCATGTCGGCGCGGTACAGCGCATGGTGACGATGCTCGTCGGTGAGCGGATGAGCGAGCCGAGCGAGGCCTTCGCCCGCTACGTTCCGGCTCCGACCGATCCGGCCAAATGGCGTGCCTGGCTGACCGACGGCGCGGCCGAGGCCAAGCGGGCGTTCGAGTCGGTCGCCGATGACACGCCGGTGTGGGATCCGTCCGGCGGTGCCGCGGGTGTGCCGTTCTGGTCACGTCGGCTGTTCGGCGAGGCCTGCGTGCATCGCGCGGACGCCGCCGTAGCGCTCGGCATGCGGTACGAGCTGGCGCCGGAGGATGCTGTTGCGGCCGTCGAGGACTGGCTGGCCAACATGACTTCTGCCGGCTACTGGCAGAACAGGCCGGCCTTCGCCGATGGGATGCGCGGCGGCGGCCAGACCCTGCACTTCCACGCGACCGACGCGGCCGGGGAGTGGCTGGCACGCCGCGAGCCGGACAGGGTCGTGCTGGAACGCACGCACACCAAGGCGGACGTCGCGGTCCGCGGCCCAGCCACCGACCTACTGCTCGTGATCAGCAGGCGCCGCCCACTGGACGAGGCTCCCAGCTTGGAAGTACTGGGCGATCGGGCCCTGTTCGACCACTGGATCCAACACATGGACTGGGTCAGCGACTGACCCGCGCTTGGATCGCTGCGGTGGGGGACGACCCGGCGGGGAGGCTGCGGAGATAGTGGAGAGCTGGGCACCGACTCCGCGGCTGGATCCGCAGGCTGCGGTGCGTCGGCTCGCCGAGCTGGCTGGGGTCGAGCTTGCTGTCGAGGGACCGTGCCGCGGCGGGCGATCCGCCACCACACGCGAGCCGAGGTCGAGCTCTGGCTAGACACCGCCGAGCTCGGCATCCGCACGCTATGCTGATGCGCTTTTGCGCAAGCCACTGCGAGGGTTTGGTGAAGGTTCTCGTGTACCCGACAGCGTGTGTGCTGCACTGAGGTGTGTCTGACCCCTGGATCGTCGCCGCTCCCCGCGGGCTGCGGCCGGCGTCTGTCACCGCCGCCGCGGTGGTCATGGTGTCCATGGCCGCCGTTGGGGTCATCGCGTCGGCTGCCTATCTCGCGACCACGGCGGGCGTCGTCGAGCGCTTCCGGGCCGCGGCCGAGCGCAGCTCCGCCGTCGAGCAGTCGGAGATCGACGTCGCCGCCAGCAATCTCTGGTGGAACACCGGCATCACCGCTGGTTGCCTGACCCTGTTCGCCGTCGTGCTTGGCGGGCTCGCGGCGGGTAACCTGCGCGGCCGCCAGGGCGCTCGCATCGCCACCTGGGTGGTCAGCGGCCTCGGCCTCGTCTACGCCTCCTGCGCCGGCATAGACGCGTTCTCCGCCGCCGTGGACGACTCCGACTGGTCCAGTGTGGAGAATGTCGGCAACCTTCAGGTCGCCGCCTATCCGGAGTGGTGGGTGCAGCTCTACACGCTGCTCACGGCCACGATGTTGTTGGGTCAGGTCATTGTCGTCGTGCTGCTGGCGCTGTCCAGCTCAAATCCCTACTTTCGCCGCGTGCCGCCCCGCGATTCGCTGCCGTACCCCGACCTGAAAGGCGCGGACTGGTCGCAGCAGCAGCGGTCCTGAGCCTCACGACCGACCGGTTGCGCCGATCCGGTACGGTGCCTGCGTCGAAGGACGACAAGGAGTGTTGCGGAGGTCCTCTTGTCTGGTGACTCGATTGCCCGGCCGGAGCATG
>Ga0272482_10000028_pt1 | contig 46333 bp, 40 predicted proteins | sample RVTome_8_FD_192427 | JGI IMG/M metagenome (GOLD analysis project Ga0272482, IMG submission 192427) | Soil microbial communities from uranium-contaminated site in the Upper Colorado River Basin, Wyoming, United States - RVT160D0 (version 2) ...
GCCTGGCAGATTACGTTCCGGTAACCGTGCCAACCTTCTCCGCGACCTGGATCATCCATCACTCGTAGGCGGCGTAGAGACGGAGACGCATGAGGCTGGTGTTTCGTCGCGCCCGTGGAGTGAAGAGCCTTCTCCTCGCGGCGACCGGTGCGACTCTGATCGCGACCGTCCTGCTCACCGGCCTAGCCGACTACAGCCGCGAGGTGGTCGACGCCGGTGCGCGCAGCGCCATCGCCTCCGCGGTGCCCGAGGAGCGTTCCATCCTGCTCCAGGGCCCGGCTGGAGGCAGGGAGTTCGCCGCGCGGGACGCGGCGGTCCACGACAAGTACGCGGGCGGCTTCGCCGGCCTCTCCGCGCGGGTGTCCACCGCCGGGTACGCGGTAGGGCGGCAGCTCACCGGCGACGTCGGTGACGCCCGCCCGGACAAGGACGGCGTGGTCTTCGCGTCGGTCACCTTCCTCGAAGGGCTGCCCGAGCACGCCGACCTGGTCGGCGGCGCGTGGCCGGAGCCGGGCGCGACGCCGGTGCGCACCGCGCTGGCCGAGGCGGCCGCCCACAACCTGCACGTCGAGGTGGGCGACCGGGTCACGATCCGCGACCGGCTGAGCGGCAAGTCCTCCGAGATCGAGGTCTCGGGCATCTGGCGCCCCCGCGACCCGACCGCGCCGTACTGGCGGCTCGCCCCCGGTGTCGCGGACGGTGCCGCCCCACAGTCCTCTACATATGGGCCCTTCGTGGTCGACCGGGCCGACTTCCTCAGCGGCTTCGCGGCCAGCGCCTCCGCCGCCTGGCTGATCGAGCCGGATCTGGCCGGTGCCCCGCTCTCCGATCTCGACGGGCTCGGCCGGGCCACCACCGCCACCGTCGACTCGCTGGCCGACGAGATCGGGCTGGGCTCGTCCGGCCTGACCACCTCCCGTCTGGACCAGCTCACCGGGCGGCTGGAGCGGGCCGATCTGGTGGGCCGCTCGGCGCTCATCACGCCCATGCTGCTGATGGTCGTGCTCGGCGGGTACGCGCTCGTGCTCGTCGCCGTACTCATGACCGAGCAGCGCCGCGGTGAGACGGCGCTGCTGCGGGCGCGCGGCGCGGCCCGGATGCAGCTCGCCGGCCTGGCCGCCCGCGAGGCCGCGCTGGTCGTGCTCCCGGCGGCGGTGCTGGCACCGCTGCTGGCCAGCGAGATCCTCCGGTACGTCGACCGGATACCCATGCTTGCCGCCGGTGCGCTGCGGCTGACCCCCCGCTTCGACGCGCTGACCTGGATCGTGGCCGCCGTGGCCGCCGCCGGCTGCGCGCTGGCGATGCTCGGCCCGGCGCTGCGCCGCGGCGACACGTACGTCGCGGAGATGGCCAGCCGCTCCCGCCCGACCCGGCGCGCCGCCGCCCAGCGGGCCAGCCTCGACATCGCGCTGGTGGGCCTGGCCGTGCTCGGCTGGTTCCAGCTGCGGCAGTACTCCTCCCCGCTGGCCGGCGGCAACCTCGGTATCGACCCGCTGCTCGCGGCGAGCCCGACGCTCGGCGTGCTGGCCGGCGCGGCGATCGCGCTGCGGGCGCTCCCGCCGCTGACCCGGCTCGCCGAGCGGGCGGTCGACCGCAAGCCGTGGACCGCCACGATGTTCGGCATGTGGCAGGCGGGGCGGCGGCCGCAGGCCGGTCCCGTGCTTCTGCTCGCGCTCGCCGTCGCCGTGAGCACGCTCGCGTGGTGCCTGGCCGGCACGTCCGAGCGTTCCCTCGTCGACCAGGCCAACCATCAGGTCGGCGCCGACCTGCGGCTGGTCGAGTCGACCCGCTTCGCGCCCGAGGGGCGGGCGGCCGAGGTCGCCGCGCTGCCCGGCGCGCAGACCGCCCTGCCGGCCTGGCGGGACAGCCTGCGGCTGGGCGCCGACGGCCAGAGCGCCTCGGTCGTGTCGCTGGACGCGGCGCAGGCGGCCGGCGTGGTGCGGATCCGGGACGACGTGGCGGGCGGCTCCCCGCGGAGCCTGTTCGCGAAGCTGAGCGAGGGTCGGGTCGAGGCGCCCGTCGTCGACCTGCCGGCGGAGACCCGGCGGATCTCCGGTGTGGTGGAGACCGAGGTCGCCAACTGGACCAGCCCGTACTTCTCGCCACCCGAGCCGCCCGTGCACACCGCCGCGGTCTTCGCGGTGGCCGGCGGCTACCGGCGGGTGCTACTCGGCTCCAGCACCAACGGCAAGCCGCTGCGCTTCTCCCTCGACCTGCCCACCGACCTCGAGCCGGCGCGGCTGGCCGGGTTCGTGGTCAGCAGCAGCGGGCCCGAGGGGTTCGGGGTGGGCTGGCGGGTGCGTTCGCTGGTGGCCGGGGACACCCCGGTCGACCTGGGCGCCGCCGGGCCGTGGCAGGCGCGCACCCGGTCCGGCGCCGAGGCCACCAGCGGTGCTGAGGCCACTGTGGACTACAAGCAGACGAGCACCGGCCTGTGGGGTTACGAGCAGCCTGTCACGCTCGTGGTCACCCGGGCCCGGAAGTCCGCGCCCGTGCCGGTGGTGGCGACGCCGGCGGCCCTCTCCGCACTGCGCCTGGGCGACGGCGACGAGACGCGCATGTCGCTCGGGCAGGGCGAGGTCGGCGTCCGGATCGCCGGGACGGTCGCCGCCGTGCCCGGCACCGAAGACTCCGCCGCGCTGCTAGCCGACCTCCCGTCGCTGGCCGCGGAGGCCTTCTACGGGTACGGCGAAGTGCGCCAGCCCCAGGAGTGGTGGCTCGCGACGGGTGCGGATTCGCACGCGACCGCGACCGCCGCCGCAGCCCTCTCCGGCATCGAGGTGCTGGATCGGCGCGCGGCGGCGGAGGAGGCCGGCCGCGACCCGTACGGCGTGGGCGCCCGCGCCGCGCTCTTCGCCGCGGCCCTCGGCGCGGTGCTCATCGCGGCGATGGGTATCGGCGTCGACATCCGGGCCACCGCTCGCCGCCGGGTCGGTGAGCTCGCGGTGCTCCACACGCTCGGCGCGAGCCCGCGGCTGCTCGGCCGCTCGCTGGTCGCCGAGCAGACGTTCCTCGCCGGTGTTGGCGTACTCGTCGGGCTGATAGTGGGCATCGGCGTGGCCGCGACCATGGCGCCGCTGGTCATCCTCACGCCGGCGGCGGGCCGGCCGGTGCCCGAGCCGCTGCTCACCGTCGTGTGGTCGCCGGTCGGCGCGACCGCGGGCGGCCTCCTCCTGCTCACGCTCGTGCTCAGCGCGTCGGTGGCCCTCGCCGCCCGGCAACGGCTGATCGCGGCCCAGCTGCGGATCGGAGCGGACGCATGACGGGGGTGCTGTGGCGGGTCCGGGTCTTCGCCGGACAGTTCGGGCTGCTCGCCGCCCTCGCCCTGGTCGCCGCGCTCCTGATCACGGCGGCACCCCGGCTGGCCAACAACCTCACCGACCGCGCGCTCCACGAAGACGTCGCCCGGCTGCCGTCCGCCGCTCGCGACATCACCTTCCATGCTCAGCCCGAGCCGGACGGCGAGGGTCCGATCATCAGCGCCGAGCAGGATGCCCTGGAGGCCTACCGCGCCAGGATGCCGCAGCCGCTGCCTGGTCTGGTGAGCGAGTCATGGTTCGCCGCCGGCGTGGAGGGGATCACGCTCGCGCCGGCTGGGCCGCGTACCCAGGTAAGCCTCCGCACTCAGGGCGGCATGGCCGATCGGGTCCGGATCACGGGCGGTCGCTGGCCGGAAAACCGACCGGGTGCCGCCGCGGTCGAGGTGGCCGTCTCCACCGCCGCGGCCGAGCAGCTCGGCGCGTCCGTGGGCACGAACCTCAGGATGGCCCCGGCACCGCCCGCCGGAGTCGGCGCCGGCCTGCCGCGGGTCGCGATCGTCGGCATCTTCGAGCCGGTCGATCGCACCGACCGCGCGTGGGACACCCTGCGGCTCGCACTGGAGCCCTTCCCGGGCCTGCCGGGGGTGCCGGAGGTGCCACCGGCAGTGATGGCCGTGACCGACGGCCCGGGCCTCGGTGTCGCGGCGCGGACGCTGGGGCCACTGAGGCTCACCTGGCGATACCGGCTCGACGAGAAGCGCCTCGACGGCGGCATGCTCCAGCCGGTCATCACCGCGCTGGCCGAGGTCCAGCGCACGCCACCCGCTCCCGGTCTGTCCACATCGGCCAACCTTGGCGCCACGCTCCTGCGCTTCGACGGGCAGCTGCGAGCGGTCTCGGCGCTGCTGGCGGTCGTACAGGCCGGGTTGATCGCGACGCTCCTCGGGCTGATCGCGCTCGCGGCCGCGCTGGCGGTGGAGCGGCGGCGGGAGGAGTTCGCGCTGCTGCGGGCCCGGGGCGCCACGATCGCGGCGATCGGCGGGCGGGCGCTGGCCGAGTCGCTGCTCGTCCTCCCGCTGGCCACTGCCGCCGGCTTGCTGCTCGGCACGATCGCCCCGGGCCGCGCGGCGGCGACCGGCTGGCTGGTCGTCGGCGCGGGCGCGGTCGCCACGCTGGTGATCCCGGTGCTCGCGGCGGTGAGTCAGCGCCGGCTGTCGTTCACCGCGCGGCGCCACGATCTCGTACGCCACCGGCCCTCCATCCGCCGGCTCACGGCCGAGCTGTTCTTCCTTATCGTCGCCGGCCTCGGCGCGTACCTGCTGCGGCAGCGCGGGCTGAGCCCCGACCGTGGCGTCGACCCCTACCTCGCGTCGGTGCCGGTGCTGCTCGCCGTCGGCGCCGCCATCGTCGCCCTGCGGGTGTTCCCGTGGCCGCTGGGCCAGCTCGGCAAGCTCGCCGCGCGGGCCCGAGGCGCGGTCGCCTTCCTCGGCCTGGCGCGCGCCGGCCGTGGTGCCCCGGTCACGATCGGGCCGCTGGCGGTGCTGGTGGTCGCGATCGCCACCGGGATCTTCAGCGGCGTCGTCATGTCGTCGATCGGTGACGCCCGCGACCGCGCCGCCCACCAGGAGATCCCGGCCGACGCGCGGGTCTCCGGGTCCGCCTTCGGCCCGGAGACCGCCGAACGGCTCGCCGCCGTGCCCGGCGTGGCCGCGGTCGCGCCGATGGCCGTCGACCCGGCGACCTCGTACACGACCGCGGGCAGGACCACCAACTCGGTGCAGGTGGCGGTCGTGGACGCGGCCGCGCTCGACCGGGTGGTCGCGGCGAGCGGAGCCGGCGTCTCGCTGCCGCCCGCCCTGGTCGACGCCCGTCCCGGTGCCGGCCCGGTGCCGGCGCTGGTCTCTCCGGATGTGGCCGCCGAGGCGGGTGCCGGCGGGACGGCGAACATGCGCGGCCGGCTGTTCGACTTCACGGTCGCGGCGGTCGGGGATGCGTTCCCCGGCGTGAGCTCGACGTCCGGGCGGTTCATCGTGCTGCCGCTCCAGGCGCTGCCGGACCCCGCGGTGGTCGTGCCGGAGCAGTTCCTGATCGCCGGCGACGCGACAGCGGAGGCATTGCGCGCGGCGAGTGGCTCGGCCGGCGACGTCGAGGTCACCACCTGGGCTGACCACCGTCGCGACCTGGATCAGACCGGCGCCAACGAGGTGCTCAGCTTCACGTTCACCACCGGGGCGGTCGGCGCCACCGCGCTGGCGCTGCTGGCGGTCGGGTTCACCGTGCTGGCCGGCGCCCGGGTGCGTGGACAGGTCCTCTCCCGCCTCCGTACGCTCGGCCTCTCCGGTCGGCAGGGTCGGGGTCTGCTCGTGTACGAGCTGGTGCCCCTGGTCGCCATCGCCGTGCTGGCCGGTGGCCTGGTGGGTGTCTTCCTGCCCCAGGTGATCGGGCCGGCGCTGGGCCTGTCGAGCTTCACCAGCGGCGCGGCCGTACGCACCGCCCTCGATCCGCTCCTGGTCGGCGCGGTGCTGGTGCTGGTGGTGGCCGCCCTGGCCGCCGCGGTCTTCGTTGAGAATGTCATCAACCGCCGGATGCGCCTCGGCGAGGTGCTCCGGGTGGGAGAGGAGGGGTCGTGACGGCTACCACGGACACGCCGAGCCTGGCGGAGTTGCAGCGGCGGGCGGCCGAGCGAGCCGCCGCGCGGGCCGGCGGCACCGACCGGCTGCGCGGCCACATCGTCTGCGACGGCCTGGTGCGCATCTTCAAGACCGACGGCATCGAGGTCGTGGCGCTCCAGGGCCTCGACCTGGTCGTCGACCGCGGCGAGCTACTGGCGATCGTGGGCGCCTCCGGGTCGGGCAAGTCGACCCTGCTCAACATCCTCTCCGGCCTCGACGTGCCGACGGCCGGGATCACCCGGGTGGCCGGCGTCGACCTGCTCACGATGTCGGCGAAGCGCCGCCTGCGCTACCGGCGCCACATGGTGGGCTTCGTGTGGCAGCAGACCGCGCGCAACCTGCTCCCGTACCTCACCGCCAAGGAGAACGTCGAGCTGCCGATGCGCCTGGCCCGCCGCCGGGTCGGCTCGCGCGCCCAGGAGCTGCTGGAGATGGTCGGCGTGGGGTACTGCGCGGACCGGCGGCCGGCCCAGATGAGCGGCGGCGAGCAGCAGCGTTGCGCGGTCGCCGTGGCGGTCGCCAACGACCCGGAGGTGCTCTTCGCCGACGAGCCCACCGGCGAGCTCGACGAGGCCACCGCCGGGGAGGTCTTCGGCGCGCTGCGCACGATCAACGCGGAGCTCGGCGTCACGATCGTGGTCGTCACCCACGACGCGCAGGTCTCCTCCCAGGTCCGCCGCACGGTCGCGATCCGCGACGGCCGCACCGCCTCGGAGGTACGCCGCTCGGCGCGGGTCGCCGACGACGGCTCGCACGAGCTGGTGACCGAGGAGTACGCGCTGCTCGACCGCGCCGGCCGGATGCAGCTGCCGGCCGCCTTCGTCGACACGCTCGCGCTGCGCGAACGGGTCAAGCTCAACCTCGAACCAGACCACGTCGAGGTCCGCCGCGGGGATGGTGACAAATGATCGTGCAGGTCGACGGCGTCAGCCGCGATTTCGGCAGTGGTGGCCGGGTCGTGCACGCCGTGCGCGACGTGAGCTTCACGGCCGGCAAGGGCGAGCTGGTGGCGATCCGGGGCCGCTCCGGGGCAGGTAAGACCACGCTGCTCAACCTCATCGGCGGGCTCGACCGCCCCACCGCCGGCACCGTGCACGTGGCGGGGCATGACGTCACCGCCGCTGGCGAGCAGGAGCTCCTGTCCTTGCGGCGTGGCACGATCGGGTTCGTTTTCCAGTCGTTCGGTCTGATCCCGATCCTGTCGGCGGCCGAAAACGTGGGCGTGCCGCTTCGGCTGGCCAAGGTGTCGCCGGCCGAGCGCGAGGAGCGGGTGTCGATGCTGCTGGAGATGGTGGGGCTGGGCGCGCACGCGGCGCAGCGGCCGTACGAGCTCTCCGGTGGCCAGCAGCAGCGCGTGGCGGTCGCCCGGGCGCTGGCCAACGATCCTCAGCTGCTCATCGCCGACGAGCCCACCGGCCAGCTCGACTCCGAGACCGGACGGTCCATTATGGACCTTCTTCGGGCACTCGTGCGGGCGCGCGGCATGACCGCCCTGGTGGCCACCCATGACGCGAGCCTCATCGACATGGCTGACCGCGTGCTCGTGCTCCGCGACGGCGCCCTGGCCAGCCCCGATCCCGTGCCTGCCTAGCGCTCATGTGTTCGTGAGCTTGGTTCCCACAGGCGGAGGGCGGGACACCCTTTCAGGTGTCCCGCCCTCCGCACGAAAGGCTCAACTGGAGAGCGGTCCGTCAGTCTCCCTGGCGCTGCTGGGGAATCTGCCCCTGCAGCAGGGCACGAACCTCAGACTCGCGGTAACGCCGGTGGCCACCGAGAGTCCGGATCGCACTAAGCTTGCCCGCCTTCGCCCACCGAGTCACGGTCTTCGGGTCGACACGGAACATCGACGCCACCTCGGCCGGCGTGAGTAGCGGCTCTGGTTCGTGCGTACGCGATGCCATCGGTCACTCCTCCACATACCTATAGACATCGGCCGGGGTCCCGCCGGCCGACGCGTCTCCCATGGTCCGGCTAGTCCCCGATGTCCGACATGGGCCGAACGGCCTAACGTCCTTGGATGGACGGATGAGCAATGACCGATTTATAGTGATTTTATACGCCAGAGACCGTCTTTTTTGGACGGTATGTCACGCTTCGTGATTAGCCAACTACGTGCATTTGGCCTACTGGGAGCGCGCCCACTGTGCCGAAATCGGCCTTAATTGCACCGTTCCAGTAACTGCACCGCGCGCCACCTTGACACCAGCTTCTCGTACGCCTCGGTCGCCGCGTCGGCGTCCCCGCGAGACAGCCCGGCGAGCCCAGCGGCGACCAGTTTGGGCGAATCATCCGCTTCCAAAACGTCGTCCGACAGCAGGTCGACGAGACCGCCGTAGTCGAGCTCCACGACCGACCGGGGGTGAAACTCTTCCAACCAACGCGCGCCTTCTTCGACCGCCTCCGTGATCGGCGCGTCGCCCACCGACTTGCGGAGCACCGAGACGCCCCGATGGGCCCGCCGCCGCGCCTTGGAGATCTCCGTGCGGTAGCGCAGCGCCCGCCGGCCCCGCCGGGTGACGAGCTCGCGCTCATCCGCGTCGACGAAGACGAACCACCGCAGCGGCACGCCCCACGTCGCGATCTGCTCGTGCACGCGGGGCACCCCGTGCTCCAGCACCCGGGCGCCGCTGCGCCAGTCTTCGACGATCGCCTTCGCCTGCCCCGCCAGGATCGGCGGCACGAACGCGTCGGCCAGCACCGAGGGCACCCCGTCCCGGGCACTCAGTGCCGCCTCAGCGACGCGCACGCGCAGGTTCCAGGGGCAGACCAGCAGCGTGTCGTCGGCCTCCAGCACGTACGCCTCGTCGGGCAGGTCGGGCAGGCGGGTCCAACCGGCGCCGAGCGCCTCCAGCACTGCCGTGCGCTGGCGGCCGGGGCCTTCGATCGGCGCGACCGCACGGCCCTCCCGCACGTACCGCCGCCAGAACATCTGACGGTCGCGGTCGAAGGCGGTCAACGGCTCATAGACCCGCAAATACGAAGCGAACAGCGACGGCACGGCGCGATCCTCCCACGAAAAAGTACGCCGACAACGTTGCCGTCACCAATCTGGCGGTACACGGGGACATCACGGGTCGCACTAGGCTCAGAATCGAGCCGGCCACACCCTGCCGGCCGTCGGAGTCGCCGCGCCCCACAAGGGTGCACAACGACCAACCCGGAGGCAGTCCATGCATGTGTTCACCAGCGCCGAAGGCCAGGATGCTCCCGCTCACGAACAGGTCGTCTTCTGCCAGGATCGGCAGACCGGCCTGAAGGCGATCATCGGCATCTACTCGACCGCGCTCGGCCCCGCACTCGGCGGCACCCGTTTCTACCCGTACGCCACCGAAGAGGACGCTCTGCGCGACGTGCTCGACCTCTCCCGCAGCATGGCGTACAAGAACGCGCTCGCCGGCCTCGACCACGGCGGCGGCAAGGCGGTCATCTGGGGCGACCCGGAGCGCATCAAGACCGAGCCGCTCCTCCGGGCGTACGGACGGTTCGTGCAGTCCCTCAGCGGCCGCTACTACACCGCCTGCGACGTCGGCACCTACGTGGCCGACATGGACCTCGTGGCCCGTGAGACCCGCTACGTGACCGGCCGCAGCCGCGAGCACGGTGGTGCCGGTGACTCCTCGATCCTCACCGCCTGGGGCATCTTCCAGGGCATGCGCGCGGCCGCCGAGCACACCTGGGGCTCGCCCACGCTCGCCGGGCGCCGTGTCGGTGTCGCCGGGCTGGGCAAGGTAGGCAAGGTGCTGGTGCGCCACCTGCTCGACGACGGCGCCAAGGTGGTCGCCACCGATGTCGACGAGTCGGCCATCGCGTTCGTGCGGCAGCAGCACCCCCAGGTCGACATCGTCGACGACACGACCGCCCTGATCACCTCCGACATCGACGTGTACGCGCCGTGCGCCCTCGGCGGCGCGCTCAACGACGACACGGTGCCGATCCTGCGCGCGAAGGTGGTCGCCGGTGGGGCCAACAACCAGCTCGCCCACCCCGGCATCGAGAAGCTGCTCGCCGACCGCGGCGTGCTGTACGCGCCGGACTACGTTGTCAACGCGGGCGGCGTGATCCAGGTCGCGGACGAGATCGAGGGCTTCAACTTCGAGCGGGCGAAGCTGCGCGCCAGCCGGATCTACGAGACCACGCGGGACATCCTCCGGCTCGCCGACGCCGATGGCGTGCCACCCGCCGTGGCCGCCGATCACCTCGCTGAGCGGCGCATGGCGGAGGTCGGCCGGCTGCGTTCGATCCATCTCAACTGACCGTCCGGGGGCGCCGGCGAGGCCGCGCGCCGTCACTGAGCCCGACGGTTCGCGCGCGAGCTCGCTCACCAATAGACGGGGTCATGACCGAATCCGCAAAACGACCCTTACCCGCCCCAGAGGCCGGATCCGGGCGATCTCGCGCGACGCGCGGGGGTGGCGCGGGTAACCCGAGGTGCCGAACCGTGGCATCCCCATGTACCGTAAGAGCCACGAGAGATGCCTGACGTCATCGGGGCCCGCCTTCGGGCTGCCCCGAATTCTGTGCGAGGGGGTCGAGCCATGGGGCGCGGCCGTGCTAAGGCCAAGCAGACAAAGGTGGCCCGGGAGTTGAAGTACCACTCCCCGAACACCGACCTCGCCGCCTTGCAGCGAGAGCTCTCCGGCAGCGGCAAGTCGGATCACATCATCGACGACGACTACAAGGAGTACGTCGACGATGACGAGGACGACGACGCAGACGATCCGGACGACTGGGCGCCCCGCGCCCACTGACCGGTAGTCACACTTGAGCACGCGGTAAGAGCCCGCGTGCTCATGCGTGCCCGCACCACGTCACCCGCCTAGCGCGATCAGGGCGCCCCGTTTCTCGTCGGGACGCCCTGATCCGGGGCTCAGTTCGTCAACGGGGACGGTTGTTCCAGTTGTAGAACGTGGGGATGTTCTCGAAGTGGTTCCAGGCGCAGACCGCGCCGGAGTCCGTGGGGGCGGCCTCGGCGCGCTGGCGGCGTGCCTCCTCGGCCTCGGTCAGCAGCACGGTCAGCCCGGCCCGGGCGTCGTGCACCCGCTGAGCCAAAGGATCGCTGGAACCGTCATCCCGATCCTCCCGCTCCCCGCCGCGAGGCTTGTGGTGGCTCGTGGTCTCGGGCATGGTCCAACACTCCCTCTAGTAGATGGATCTTGCTGTTGCGGCAGTGATCGGTCTCCGTACCGTCGAAACGCCCATGCTCGAAGTAGCGGTTGGCGGCGTGCGCGCCGCCGCAGAAGCCGAAGTAGGCACAGGTGGCCCGGCACGCCTCCACGCCGGAGAGGAACTCGGCCACCCACGGCGTGCTCGCCGCCGCGCCGGCGATGATCTCGGGCAGCGGGCTGGAGAGCACGTTGCCGCTGCTGAAGTCCGCGTACTGGGGATCGGTGAACCCGGCCAGCTCCGGAGAGAGCAGGACCACCGAGCCGTCGTACCCGATGGTGGGTATGGGATCGAGCTGCCGGGGCAGCACCTCGTCGGCGGTGCCGTCGAGCACCGCGGCGGCGTACCGCAGCGACCACTCCACCTCGCGCACGTGGATGCGCGGGTCGCGGCGCCAGGCACCGACGAGCTCGGACCAGAAGCCGGCCACGGCCACCGGGTCGCGCGCGTTGGAGCGGGCGTTCACGCCCTCCAGCTCCTCGATGTTGATGCCGAGCACGTCGCACTCGAGGTCGAGGAAGTACTGGTACAGCTCCGTGGCGAGCCCCGGCTCCGGCCGCGCCACGACGCAGAGGGCGGAGAAGCCGATGCCGTGCCGGCGAAGCGCCTCGATACCGCCCATGATGCGGTCGTACGAGGGGCGACCGCCGCGGGTGACCCGCTCGGCGTTGCGCTCGCGCGGGCCGTCGACGCTCACGCTGACCCGGATCTCGTGCGCCGCGAAGAACTCGCACCACCGCTCGTCGATCAGCGTCGCGTTGGTCTGCACGTGGTGCTCGACGCCGGGGTCGAACGGCGCCAGCAGCTCCGCGAACCGCTCCCGGCCGGTCGCGAGCGGCTCGCCGCCGTGCCACACCACCGAGAACCGGCCGGCGGCGGACCACTCGTTGACCGCGCCGGCCACCGCCGCCGCGACCTCCGCGGGCATCTTGCGGTCGTCGGATCGAAAAGGGAGATAGCAGTACGCGCAGTCGAGGTTGCACAGCGTCGTGGGCTGCATGACGACATAGGTCGGTACGGGGGCGATGCCACGCATGCCGCTGAACGCCTGCCGCTGGCCCGCCACCGTGCAACTCCTCCGCCGCCGCCCCGTCGATCTAGGATATATCCGCGCCGATGAATCCACCCGCGCCGATTTTTCCAGATCAGCGGCGTGGTACTAGCCGCGCGTGTGCTGGCCGATCATCTGCACCATGCCCGTGCCCTCGATGACCTCACCGGCCTGCCACGCGGCGATGCCCCTTCCGGCGAGGAACGCCAGCGCGCGGTCGGCGTCGTCGGCCGAGACGATCGCGAACATGCCGACGCCCATGTTGAACGTCGACTCCATCTCCGGGTCGTCGATCCGGCCCTTGGCCTGCACCAGCTCGAAGATCGGCTGCGGCTTCCAGGTGGAACGATTTACCACCGCGTCGACGTGCTCGGGGAGGATCCGCACCAGGTTGCCCGGGATGCCACCCCCGGTCACGTGCGCCAGCGCCCGCACCTCGCACTCCTCGATCAGCTTGAGGCAGTCGCGCGCGTAGATCTTGGTCGGCGTGAGCAGCTCCTCGCCAAGGGTGCGCTGCCGGCCGAAGTCGTCCACCACCGTGTCCAGGCGCATCCGGCCGGCGCCGAGCAGCACGTGCCGCACCAGCGAGAAGCCGTTGGAGTGCAGGCCGGAGGAGCCCATGGCGATCACGACGTCGCCGACCTCGACCCGCTCGCGGCTCAGGATGTCGCTCTCCTCGACCACGCCCACGCCGGTGGCCGACAGGTCGTACTCGTCCGGACGCAGCACACCGGGGTGCTCGGCCGTCTCGCCACCGAGGAGCGCGCAGCCCGCGTACCGGCAGCCGTCGGCGATCCCCGCGCCGATCTCCGCCACCTTGTCCGGCACGACCTCGCCGCACGCGATGTAGTCGAGCAGGAACAGCGGCTCAGCACCGCACGCCACCAGGTCGTCGACCACCATCGCGACCAGGTCGATGCCGACCGTGTCGTGGATGTCGAGCTGCTGCGCGATCACCAGCTTGGTGCCCACGCCGTCCGTGGACGAGGCGAGGATCGGGTTCTTGAACTTCTTGACGTCGAGCCGGAACAGCCCGGCGAAGCCTCCGAGATCACCCATGACCTCCGGCCGCAGCGTCCGATGCACCTTGGACTTGAGCAGCTCGACGGCCCGCTCACCGGCGTGGATCGACACTCCGGCGTCCGCGTACGTCACGGTGCGCTTGCGGCCTGAGCGGCTCGACGCCGCACTCCACGGCTGACGGTTACTTCCGGCCCCGTTGCTGCCCGCGCTGCTGCCGCGCTCGGTCACGTGCGTCACGGTTCTCCCCTTTGTGCATTCGCGGCGGGCCGCGTCGGGTAGCGATCGAGGATCTCTCGACGAACTGGCTACGGACGGTGCAGCGCGTCCCCGCCGCCAGGACTGGCGACGAGTGGATGTGCGCCAGGCGCGGAGCGGTCGGCCCCGGCCTCGTGGTCATGCGGCGCCCCCGCGGTGCCGCTATTGGCGCCGACGCGCTTGCCGACGCCCTCTAGCACGTGTTTGCCGATCAGGTTGCCGGCGGGCAACTCGATCGGGTACTCGCCATCGAAGCAGGCGCGGCACAGCCGCGTCTTCGGCTGCTCGGTGGCGGCGATGAGACCGGCGAGCGACACGTAGCCGAGCGTGTCGGCGCCGATCGAGCGGCGGATGCCCTCGATATCCAGGCCATTGGCGAGCAGCTCTGCCCGGGTGGCGAAGTCGATGCCGTAGAAGCACGGCCAGGTGACCGGTGGGGAGGAGATGCGCACGTGCACCTCCAGCGCGCCGGCCTCACGCAGCATGCGCACGATCGCCCGCTGGGTGTTGCCGCGGACGATCGAGTCGTCGACGACCACGAGCCGCTTGCCGCGGACGTTTTCCCGGAGCGGGTTGAGCTTGAGTCGGATGCCGAGCTGGCGGAGGGTCTGCGACGGCTGGATGAACGTGCGCCCGACGTACGGGTTTTTCATCAGGCCGGCGCCATACGTGATGCCGGAGCCCTCCGCATAGCCGATCGCGGCGGGCGTGCCCGACTCCGGCACCGGGATCACCAGGTCGGCCTCGACCGGGTGCTCCATCGCCAACTGGCGGCCGACCTGCACCCGGGCGGCGTGGATATTGCGACCGGCGATCGTGGTGTCCGGACGAGCGATATAGACGTACTCGAAGAGGCAGCCCTTGGGCTCGGGTGCGGCGAACCGCGCCGAGCGCAGGCCGTGCTCGTCGACGGCGATCAGCTCTCCCGGCTCCACCTCGCGGACGACGCTGGCCCCGACGATGTCCAGCGCCGCCGTCTCGCTGGCGACCACCCAGCCACGCTCCAGCCGGCCCAGCACCAGCGGACGCACGCCGTGTGCGTCACGTGCGGCGTAGAGGGTGGTCTCATCCATGAACACGAAACTGAACGCGCCGCGGAGGGTGGGCAGGACCTCCAGCGCGGCCGCCTCGACAGAGAGGTCGGGACGGCTGGCGAGGAGCATCGTGACGAGCGCGGTGTCCGACGTGGCGCCGTCAGAGTTGAGGCCGCGGGTCGTCGCCTCCCGGGCGAGCTGAGCGGTGTTGACAAGGTTGCCATTGTGGGCGAGCGCGATGGTGGTGCCGGCCGGCGTAGCGCGGATCGTGGGCTGTGCGTTTTCCCACGTCGAGCCACCGGTCGTGGAGTAGCGGGCGTGCCCGATGGCGAGGTGGCCGCGGAGGCTGGCCAGCGTGGGCTCGTCGAAGACCTGGGCGACGAGACCGAGATCCTTGTAGACCACCACGCCCGAGCCGTCGCTGACCGCGATGCCCGCGGCCTCCTGGCCACGGTGCTGCAACGCGTACAGACCGAAATAGGTGAGCTTCGCCACCTCTTCCCCCGGCGCCCAGACACCGAACACGCCGCAAGCATCTTGCGGGCCGGGCCGTTGGGGGTCGAGGTCGTGGCTCAACCGGCCGTCGCCTCGGGGCACCTGCCGCTCCTCAGTGCTGATCCGGGACTTCCTGTCGCCACAGTGTACGCGAGGCGGAGCCGATAACAGAGAGCCACCTTTCGGCTTCCTCTCGTTACCGAGATCGTTAAATTGCTACGGTGTTACATAGGTATGTAGGCGGATATGTCTGCCCGGTTGCCGCTAGCACTGATGCGCCCCTGCGTAACCGCCTCGTCCCACCTCATCCGACCGGTGGCCAAACGGACCCAAGTGACCGGATCCATCTCCACCACATTCGGCGGTGTGCCCCGGGTGTGTCGCGGACCCTCACCCACCTGTACCGCACCGTATGGTGGGACGCGCACTTCCACGGACCGTCCCGGCGCGCGGCGCGCGAGGGCGGAGAGGAGCTCCCGGACGGCGTCACGCAGCATCGATCGCTCGGGCTCTTGGCCAGCGTCGACGGCCGCCAGGACCGCTTCCAACACGACGGACTTATTGTGCGCAGGGGACACGTCGGGACGATACGACCCTGGGTTTCGCCACAACGTCCCGCCCCTGGGTCGCGCCGGTACCCCCAAACAAGGCATAGTGGCCGACGGTGTACTTGTCACGGGCTGGTTGCTGCGCTGCGGCGGCCGTGAGCGGGATGATAGAGACGGAAGGGCGGTGGACGTGACTACGCACCGACGAGCCTGGATGCTTCGCGCCGGTGTGGTCGGGGCGCTGGTTGTCGGCGCTGCCGTCGCCTTCCCCACACCCGCCCTCGCGGAAGTGCCCGATGTGGACGTAAGCCCGGGCTCACTGAGCATCGCTGCTGGTGGTGACGCCACCATCACCGTGCGCATCACCACGCGAGACAACGGGGACGACCGCGTAAACGTGAGCCTCACTGGTCTACCTGGCGGCGTGAGCTGCAGTGATGGCTGCGGCGAGGTTGAGGTCAATCCCAACCAGCCGAAGAACCACCTGCTGACGCTGCGGGCGGCCGACGGAGCCGCCGCTGCCAATGGACGGACCGTGACGGTCCGCGTCCAAGCCGAAAGCGACTCCAACACCAAGAACTTCTCCCTGACGGTCGCAGCGAAACAGCCAGATCCAGCTCAGCAGTCGGTCAAGCAGGTGTCCGGCAAGGTCAAGGACACCACCACCGGTGACGGGATCGAAGACGCCATCGTCGCGCTGCTCGACTCGCAGGGTCACAACTGCACGACCAACACGACCAGCAGCGGCAGCTACCGGTTCACCTCTTGCGACGGCAAGTCCATCGCGGTCGGCGAGCTTCTCATCGGCGTCTCGCACCCGGACTACGAGAAGCCCGACCCGGAGACCAAGAAGATCAACGGGAGTGCCGGCCAGCAGTTGACGGTCCAGTTCGCGCTGAGGTCGGTCAAGGCCACCGCCACCCCGTCCGCACCGCCGTCCGCCGCGGCGTCGGAAGAAGCGGTGCCGAGCGCGGAAGCTTCCGCGGATGCCTCCGGCCTGGCCGCTGAGAACGCGTCCAACGAGGACTCCGGCGGCATGGGCTCGTGGCTCCTCATCATCGTCGGTGGCCTGCTCGTCGCCCTCGGTGTCGGCGCGATCGTGCTGCTCGTCGTGCGGCGCAAGCAGGACACCGGCGACCCCGGCATCGACGACGACCAGCCGCTGCGGCCCGGTGGGCGCACGCCGGTGCCTGGCGCCGCGGGTGTCTACCACCCCGCCAACGACGCCACCCGGATAGCCGGTGCTGGCGCGGGCGCCGCCCCGACCATGATGGGTCGCCCCTCGATCTCCGACGCGCCGACGATGCTGCACAGCCCGGTGCCGCCGGTCGACGAGTTCCCCGACCCTTACGGCGCGCCGCTGCCGCCGCAGGGCGCGGGCTACAACGGACAGGGCGGATTCGCGTCCACCCAGGCCGGCGGCGGCTACGGCCCCGGCGGCCCCGGTGCCACGAGTGTGTACGGCGCGGCGTCCGGCCCGGCCAACGGCTACGGCCCGACCAGCGGCGGCCCCAACGGCGCCGGTGGCTACGGCCGGCCCCCGGCTGGCGGCGCCGGTGAGTACGGCCGGCCCACGAGCGGCAGTGGCTACGGCGGCCCCAGCGGCGCGCCGGCCGGCGGCGAGTATGGGCGCCCGACGAGCGGTGGCGGCTACGGTCCCCCGCCCGGCCAGGGCGGCTACGAGCGCGGCGGCGCCAACGGCTACGGCGGCCCAGCCGCACCGGCTCCGGGCGGATACGGCAGCCCGGCGGCACCAGCCGGCCCCTACCCGGGTGGCGCGGGCGGGCGCGGTGGCGACGACGGCTACGGCGGCGGCCGTGACTACCGCGAGCCTCAGGGCGGTGGCTACGGCGCTCCCGCGGGTGGCGGCGGATACGGCGGCGGTGGCGGCAGTGACCGCTACGACGAGCCCACCGGCCGCTGGGAGGGCAATGGTGCCGGCTCCGGCGGCGGATACGGCAAGGCCCAGCCCCCGGCGTACGAGTCAGGTCCCTACGGGGGCGGCGGCGGTGGCTACCGCGGCGAGCCCGAGCCCGACCGCGGCGGTGGCTACGGTCCCGCCGCCGGCGGCGGAGGTTACGACCAGAGCGGCTACGGCCCGGCGGACGGCGGATACGGCCGGCCGGCCGGCGGTGCTGGCGGTGCTGCCGGCGGATACGACCAGGGCCAGGGCGGCGGATACGGCGGCCAGGGCGGTGGCGCTTACGGCGGCAACGGCTACGACCAGCAGGCCGGCTACGACCCGCGCGGTGGTTACGACCAGGTGCCGCAGCAGCGAGACGGTGGCTACGCCCCGCGCGGCGGCGGCGGTTACGACGACCAGGGCGCCTACTACGACGACCAGGCCGGGCCGCGTGCCGGCCGGGGCGGTGGGCCGCAGCAGCCGGCCGGACGGTCCGAGCGGCGCTCGCTCGACTGGCTGGACGACTGAGTAAAGCGACAGTGTGAACGTGGCCGCACCCGAAACGGGTGCGGCCACTTCGCTTTCTAGCCCGCCTCCACGGCCCCGCCGCGCGCGACCACCCGCCCTGCCTTGAGCACGAGGTCGCGCACCGGGTGGACGACCACCGCCTCCGCCGGCGTACGGGCGTCTACGGCCACGAGGTCCGCCGGTGCGCCGATCGCGAGCCCGTAGGCGGGGATCCCGAGCACCCGCGCGCCCCCGTACGTGGCGGCGGTCAGCGCGATCTCGATGTCCTCGTCGCGGCGGAACATGCTCCGGTACGCCACGTGCATCGCGCGCTCCAGCATGTCGCCGCTGCCGTACGGGCCCCAGAGATCGCGGATGCCGTCGTGTCCACAGGCGACGGTGACGCCGGCCGCGAGGAGCTTCTTGATCGGCGGCACCGGGAAGTCGTACACCGCCGCGGTCACCACGGCGACGCCCGCCTCGGCCAGCCGCACCGCGATCCGCTCCTGGGTGGCGCCGTCGGCCTGGCCCAGCGCGTAGGCGTGGCTCACCGTCACCCGCCCGTCGAGTCCGGCACCCTTTGTGCGCTCGGCGATCAGCTCCAGCTGCCAGGTGCCGAGCGTGCCGCCGTCGTGCAGGTGGATGTCGACACCCGCGCCGTACCGCTCGGCGAGCCCGAAGATGATGTCCAGGTGGCGCACCGGGTCGCGGTCGAAGCCGGCCGGATCCAGCCCGCCGATCGTGCCCACTCCCGCCGCGAGCGCCTGCTCCAGGACGGCCTCCGTGCCCGGGTTGGCGAGGACCCCGTACTGCGGGAAGGCCACCTGCTCGACCGTGATCTGCCCGGCGAGCCGCTCGGCCGCGGCGCGCACTGCCTCCACACCGGACAGCCCGAGGGCCGGGTCGATGTCGGTGTGGCTGCGGACGTACGACGTGCCGGCCGCGATCATCCGCCGCAGGAGGGCGGTGATGCGGTCGACGTCGGGGACGCCGAGCTCACCGCGACGGCGGCGTTCGGTCGCGATCCGGTCGGCCAGCGCGTCGCCGGCGGTGTGCGGCACCCATTCGCCGCCGAAGAGGGTCTTGTCGAGGTGGCAGTGTGCCTCGACCAGGCCGGGCAGGATCAGCCGCCCCGAGACGTCGATCACCTCGGCGCCGGGCGGCGGCGGGAGGTCCGGCTCGATCGCGGCGATCGCCCCGTCGCGCACCAGGATGTCGGCCGCGGTCGGGCTCCGCCAGGGATGGCCGCCACGCAGAAGCACGTCGCTCATCACGACATCCTGCCTGACGGGGGGCTTCTAAACTGTGTCAGGCGGCGGCGAAGACGCCCTTGTCGAGCACCGGCACCACGTCTGACACGCCGACCTCGACGGCGATCGCCACGTCTTCGGCGAAGCCGGACTCGGCCAGCTCCCGCCCGGAGGCGCAGCCCCAGATCGCCGCCGGTACGTCCGGCACGCCGGACAGCGTGGCCAGCGCCACCGCCGCCTCCACCGACAGCCCACCGGGCGACTCGGCCAGTCCGTCGAGCACCGCGGCTGCGCCGAGCAGGTCTTCCACGCCGGGGCGGAGGGTGCCGTCCGGCCAGCGTTCACCGGCGGCCACGACGCCGACCGGGGCACGCGACGAGCCGTACCCCTGGGAAAGGAGCCAGCGCGCGACGGCGGGTGCGTTGCGGACGCAGCCGGCGACGACGGGAAGGCCGGTGGCGCTCGCGGCGGCGGAGATGGCCGAGCCGTTGGGCGATGGCAGCACCAGATCGGGCACGACCGGCGCGGACCTCAGCGTGGCCGGTGACAGTGACCAGGGTCGCTCCTGGCTCACCGCGCGCCGCCCGACCGCCGCGACCGCACCGATCCGGCGGGCGAAGTCGTCGGCCTGGGCGCCCCACGGAAACGGGTGCACCCGCATGCCGCGCCCCACCGCGACGTCGACCGACGTCGTGAACGACAGCACGTCGACGACGACCAGCACCGCGCAGACCCGGCCCAGCTCGGACGCGCCGGCGAGCCCCCAGTCGAAGCGGACTCCCGCGCCGGGCTGTGCGAAGACCGGCTCAGGCACCGAAAAGGCGCGGCAGGGTGGCGCTGTGCGCCTCCCGCAGCTCGTCGAGCCCGATCGTGAACTGGTCGCGGACCTCGAGCTGGCCGCCGCTCTCGTCGGTCACACCGAGCGCGGTCCACGGGACGCCGTGCTCGGTGCAGAGCGCCGTGAACGCCTTCTCGTGGCCGCGCGGCACCGACACCATGGCCCGGCCGGCGGACTCGCTGAAGAGGAAGACGAAGGGCATCGAACCGCCGGTGAAATCTTCCGGCAGGGCGACCCGGGCACCGACGCCGTGGCGCAGGCAGGCCTCCACCAGCACCTGCACGAGGCCGCCCTCGGAGAGGTCGTGCGCCGCGCTGAGGTGGCCGACCCGGGCGGCCTCGGCGAGCAGGCCGGCGAGTGCCTTTTCCCGGGGCAGATCGACCCGCGGGGGCACGCCGCCGAGGTGCTCGTGGGTGACCCAGGCCCACTCGGAGCCGGAAAGCTCCAGCCGGGTCTCGCCGAGCAGGAAGATGATGTCGCCTTCGGGGTTGGCCGGCTTGGGGAAGCCCATCGGCACCCGCTGGGCGACGTCGTCGAGCACGCCGAGCACGCCCACCACCGGCGTGGGGTGGATCGCCGCCGCGCCGGTCTGGTTGTAGAAGCTCACATTGCCGCCGGTCACCGGGATGCCCAGCTCGGCGCAGCCGTCGGCGAGGCCGCGCACCGCCTCGGCGAACTGCCACATCACCGCCGGGTCTTCGGGCGAACCGAAGTTGAGGCAGTTGGTGACCGCGAGCGGCTTGGCGCCGGTGACGGCGACGTTGCGGTAGGCCTCGGCGAGCGCCAGCTTCGCCCCGGCGTACGGGTCGAGCCGCGCGTACCGCCCGTTGCCGTCGACGGAGAGGGCCACGCCGAGGCCGGAGCGCTCGTCGATGCGGATCACGCCGGCGTCTTCCGGCTGGGCGAGCACGGTGTTGCCGAGCACGTACCGGTCGTACTGCTCGGTCACCCAGGTCTTGTCGCAGAGGTTGGGCGAGGCGACCATGCGCAGCACGGTCTCCCGCACACCGTCCGGTGTGGACGGTCGGGGCAGCGTCTCCGCGCGGTCGGCCTGCAACAGGATCAGGTCGGCGGGCTCGCGCATCGGCCGCGCGTACACCGGGCCGTCGTCGGCGAGCGATCCGGGCGGCACGTCGACGACCGTGTGCCCCTGCCAGGTGATCGTGACGCGGCCGGGCAGCCCGTCGGGGCCGGTCGGGGTGACCACGCCGATCGCGGTGGCCAGCACACCCCACCGGGCGGCGGTCTTGAGCACGGCCTCGAGCTGGTCGGGCTCGACGATCAGGAGCATGCGCTCCTGCGACTCGCTGGCGAGGATCTCGTGCGGCGCCATCGACGGCTCGCGGAGCGGCACCTTGTCGAGCTCGACCGTCATGCCGGTGCCGGCGGCCGCGGCGGTCTCGGTCAGCGCGCAGGTCAGGCCGGCGCCGCCCAGATCCTGGATGCCGACGACGCGGCGGTCGTCGTAGAGCTCCAGGCACGCCTCGATCAGGAGCTTTTCCATGAACGGGTCGCCGACCTGCACGGACGGGCGCCGCTGCTCGCTCTCGCTGTCGAAGGTGGCACTCGCCAGCACCGACACGCCGCCGATGCCGTCGCGCCCGGTCTTCGCGCCCATCAGCACCACGATGTTGCCGGGGCCGGCGGCGGCCTTGTTTTGCAGGCGGTCGACCGGCAGCACGCCCAGGCAGAGCGCGTTGACCAGCGGATTGCCCTGGTAGCAGGGGTCGAAGACGACCTCGCCGCCGATGTTGGGCAGGCCGAGGCTGTTGCCGTATCCCCCGATGCCGCCCACCACGCCGGGCAGCACGCGAGCGGTGTCTTCATGGTCGGCGGCGCCGAAGCGCAGCGGATCCATGACCGCCACCGGGCGCGCCCCCATCGCGAGGATGTCGCGGACGATGCCGCCGACGCCGGTCGCGGCACCCTGGTAGGGCTCGACGTAGCTCGGGTGGTTGTGCGACTCGACCTTGAACGTCACCGCGAGGTCGTCGGAGATCTGCACGACGCCCGCGTTTTCCCCGATGCCGGCGAGCAGCTTGTCGCTCGGCGGCGCCTTCTCACCGAACTGGCGCAGGTGGACCTTGCTCGACTTGTAGGAGCAGTGCTCGCTCCACATGATCGAATACATCGCGAGCTCGGACTGGGTGGGCCGGCGGCCGAGCACCTCGCGGATCCGCTCGTACTCGTCGTCGCGCAGGCCCAGCTCCGCGTACGGCTGGAGCTCCTCAGGCGTCGCGGCGGCACGCCGGACCGTGTCCGGGCCTCCGTCGAACTCGCCCACGACGACGTCGGCGACCTCGGGCTGGGTTGTCATGACGCTCCCTGGTCTGCCGGAGCGCCGGCGAGGAACTTCAACATCGACGTGAAGAAGCTAAGGCCGTCGGTGGAGGGGCCGGTGAGGGCGTCGACCGCGTGCTCGGGGTGGGGCATGATGCCGACAACGTTGCCAGCCACATTGCTGATCGCGGCGATGTCGCGCTGCGCGCCGTTGGGATTGCCGCCCACATACCTCGCGACGACCTGCCCATTGGCCTCGAGCGCGTCGAGCGTGCGCTCGTCGGCGACGTAGCGGCCCTCGCCGTGCTTGATCGGGATGACCACTTCCTGGCTGTCGGTGAACGCGTTGGTCCAGACCGGCTGCACCGCCTCGATCCGCAGCCGCTGGTCGCGGGCGCGGAAGTGCATGTGCTGGTTACGGATCAGCGCGCCGGGCAGGATGTGCGCCTCGCAGAGGATCTGAAAGCCATTGCAGATGCCGAGCACCGGCAGGCCGTCGCGGACTGCGTCGGCGATCGTCTCCATCACCGGGGCGAAGCGGGCGATGGCGCCGCCGCGCAGGTAGTCACCGTAGGAGAAGCCGCCGGGCAGGACCACCGCATCGACGCCGTGCAGGTCGGGATCGGCGTGCCACAGCCCAACAGCGTCGGCGCCGGCCAGGCGCACGGCCCGGGCCGCGTCGCCGTCGTCGAGCGACCCCGGGAACGTGACCACACCTACCCGCGTGCTCATGGCCGTCCTCGCTTCGCTGCGGGCGCCCACGAGCCTCTACTTGCACTGAGCCTGATGATTTGCTCGCTGCGCTCGCTCATGCCGGCGCCTCCGCCGGCTCCGACTCCTGCGAGTCGCTGTCGGGCTTGACGGTGCCGTCTTGCGTGCCAAGAGCGGTGTCGATGTGCAGCGAGAAGTCTTCGATCACCGGATTGGCCAACAGCTTGTCGGCGATCTCGCGAGCCTTGTCGAGGTCGGGCTCACCGGCGAACTCGATCTCGATGCGCCGACCGATCCGCACGGAGGTGACGTCGCTGACGCCCAACCGGGGCAGCGCGCCGGCGACCGCCTGGCCCTGCGGATCGAGGATCTCCGGCTTGAGCATGACGTCGACAACGACGCGAGCCACTGGACACTCCTGACTGTGCACGCAGATTTTGCCGCTATCGGCCGCGGGGCCGGATGTGTGCGCCTCGCGAAAGGAGACGAACGTGCCCCAGCGTACCTGGTAGAGAGCGAGCGGCACGCACCGGCTGCCTCTCCGCGAGGGTGTGGACGACCCGCTCAACCGGTGACCACGCCGACAACCGTGACTACACAGAGTACGGCACATACGCCGGCCGCGACGTATCGCACGAGTGACAGCCGTACGTGACGCAGCAGCCACCGCCCCAGCAGCACCGCCAGCCCCGAGACGACCGCCAGCGCCGCCCACGAGCCGAAGAAGACCGGGATCGCCGGCTTGCCGCTGGCCACCAGGCTGGCCGTCAGCAGCTGGGAAAGGTCGCCCCACTCGGCGGTGAAGAGCACGGCGAAGCTGGCGCCGGCCGCCCGCAGGCCGCTCCGCGCTGGGGTGACCTTCTCCGCGTACTCCTTCTCCTGCTCCTTCTCCTGCTGCTGCTCCTCGCTGTCGGCGCGCCGGGCGCCGCGAAGGAGGAACACCGCACCCACCAGAAACAGCGCGGCGGCGACCAGCGCGACCGGCTTCTGCGGCAGCTGGGAGAGCAGGTGGCCGGCACCGACCGCCACGAGGCACTGCACCCCGAACGCCGCGATCACGCCGAGCCACACCGGCAGTGCCGGGTAGCGGGTGCTGAGCACGAGGGTGGCGACGAACGTCTTGTCCGGCAGCTCCACCGGCAGGATCAGCACGAACGCGGTGAGCGCGACGAGCAGGTACTCCATCGGGATCCTTCCCGGCCGGGCCGGGAGACGGGCGCCCCTCGACCCGGCCCACGCGGGCCTGGGTCGAAGGTCTCGCCCACCGCGGTTACCGCGGTCCGCGTGGCCGGGCGCCGGAGCACCAGTGTGTCGACCACGCGATTGAGGGCTACTCCCCTTCGCTGAGCAGCGACTATACCCGCCGCGGGGCGGCAGGTGCGACGGCGATATGACCGCGATGTGATTTGTAGACGATCATCGATGCTCTCTAGCGTGTGGCAAACCCCCCTCACGAAGGAGAGTCCACATGCGCATCCGTCTCGCCGCCGCGGCGATCGCCGCAACGGTCACCGGAGCTCTCGTCGTACCCGGCACCGCGGTCGCTGCCGACCCCACGCCCCTGATCATCGGCGGCAGCACCGTCTCCTCGGCCCCGTGGGCGGCGGCCGTATTCGCCAACGGCTCGTTCACCTGCTCCGGCTCGATCATCGCGGCGAACTGGGTGCTGACCGCCCGGCACTGCCTCAACGGCACCATGTCGGTGCGGGTCGGCAGCGTCAACCGCACCTCCGGCGGCGTGACCCGCACCGTGTCCGCCACCTACGCGCAGAACGACCTGGCGCTGATGCGGCTCAGCAGCTCGGTGAGCACGTCGTACGTGTCGCTGGCCAGCAGCAACCCGCCGGTCGGCTCGACCAACTCGATCTACGGCTGGGGCATGACCTGCTACAGCGGCTGCGGCGCGTCGACCCAGCTCAAGACCGCGAACGTGCAGGTGACCACCAACAACGCCACCGACGCGTACGGCGGCCAGGCGATCCGCACCACCCGCATCAACGGGAACGCGTGGCGCGGCGACTCCGGCGGCCCGCAGTTCTACAACGGCCTGCAGGTCGGCGTCGCCTCCACCGCGAACGGCACGACCATCCAGAACTACGGCAGCGTGGCGTACAACCGGTCCTGGATTCGCTCTGTGTCTGGTGTGTGACGGTTACGACCCCATCCGGCGCGGCGCGGACGCTTGTCCGCGCCGCGCGGTTTTGCGGTACGCGGGTGCTTCTGCCGATTGGCGGCACGTCGGTGCCCGGAAAGTCCTACTTTCACGGTGTGCTCGTCGTCACGACGGATGACCTACCCGGCTACCAGGTGCACGCGGTGCTGGGTGAAGTGATCGTGTCTCTCGCCCGGACCCGCAACGCGTTCGCCGAGGGGGTGAAGTCGCTGCGCGGCGGCGCCTACGACCCGCGGGCCCCACAACACCTGCTTCGCTGGCGCACCGAGGCGGTGGCCGAACTGGGACGGGCCGCCCGCAAGCGCGGGGCGAACGCGGTACTCGGCATGCGCTTCGACCATCGAGACACCGGGACGCTCTGGGTGGAGATGTGCGCATATGGCACGGCGGTCGTGGTCACGAAGGCGGCGGCGTAGCCAGTGGAGCATGTCACTGTCTTGAGCCACCGGCCGACCGCTGGCCGTATGAGGTGCCGGTGGGCCGCACGGCCCGCTACCTGGTGGGCCGTGTCACGCCGCTGGGTCGGGGAGGTTCTCCCCGGCCCAGCGCGCGAGGTGCTTCACAGCCTCACTCCGCGACCCTTTGCTCTGCTTCCCTGGACGCGGCGGGAGCGGCTCGCGCCGGGGTTTGTTGCCCTGGGTAGTGGGTACTTTCTGCGGATTTATCAGCTCATCGCACTCTGCTGAGTCTCCGGCCGAGTAGATCGTGGTACGGAGCTGCCCCCATAGGGGCGGGTTCGTACCACGATCTACTGACGGAGCCGGGGCCCCGTCCTGGCCGACGCGATACCCGCACCGCATCCAGCCACGCTGTGTTCACGGACCGCCGCCTGGGTGGGTGTTAGGTCGTAAGGTGCGTCACGCGAGCCCATATGGGTCATGATCTGGCTCGCGTCGGGGTTCGCCGCGCCACACCCGAGCTCGCAGCGGACGGGTGAGGCCGCGGGAGCAGCGGTCCGGACCACGACGGGCATCGCGGTAGCTCAAATATGCATTGGTCTAGAGAATTGGGGCCGGCGTGTAGGCGGCGGCTTGCGGATGGCGGGACACCACCTCGGCGATCCGGTCGACGACCGCGCGCACCTGGGCCGGCGCGGCGCCGACGAAGGCCTCCCGGTCGGCGACCAGCGCGTCGATCTCCGCGCGGCTCAGGCCCAGCCGGTGGTCGTCCGCGAGGCGGTCGAAGAGGTCGTTTTCCGCGACGCCCTTCTCCCGCATCGCCAGCGCCACCGCGACCGCGTGCTCCTTGATCGCCTCGTGCGCGGCCTCCCGCCCGACACCCCGGCGCACGGCCGCTACCAGGATCTTCGTCGTGGCCAGGAACGGCAGGTAGCGGTCGAGCTCGCGGGCGACCACCGCCGGGTACGCGCCGAACTCGTCGAGCACCGTCAGGAACGTCTGGAACAGGCCGTCGGTCGCGAAGAACGAGTCGGGCAGCGCGACCCGGCGCACGACCGAGCAGGAGACGTCGCCCTCGTTCCACTGGTCGCCGGCCAGCTCGCCGACCATCGACAGGTAGCCGCGGACGATCACCGCCAAGCCGTTGACCCGCTCGCTGGAGCGGGTGTTCATCTTGTGGGGCATCGCCGACGAGCCCACCTGCCCGGGGCGGAACCCCTCGGTGACCAGCTCCTGCCCCACCATCAGCCGGATCGTCGTGGCCAGCGAGGAGGGAGCCGCGACGAGCTGCGCCAGCCCGGCCACCGTGGCGAAGTCGATCGACCTCGGGTAGACCTGCCCGACGCTGTCCAGCACGCGGCTGAAGCCGAGGTGGGCGGCCACCCGCCGCTCCAGCTCGGCGAGGCGATCGGCGTCGCCGTCGAAGAGGTCGAGCTGGTCGGCCGACGTGCCCACCGGGCCCTTGATGCCACGCAGCGGGTACCAGTGGATGAGGTCTTCCAGCCGCTCGTACGCGATCAGCAGCTCCTCGGCCGCCGACGCGAAGCGCTTGCCGAGCGTCGTGGCCTGCGCCGCGACGTTGTGCGAGCGGCCGGTCATCACCAGGTCGGAGTGCTCGACGGCGAGGTGGGCCAGCCGGGCGAGGGCGGCCACGGCACGGTCGCGGACCAGCTCCAGCGAGCGGCGCACCTGCAGCTGCTCCACGTTTTCGGTCAGGTCGCGCGAGGTCATGCCCTTGTGCACGTGCTCGTGGCCGGCCAGCGCGCTGAACTCCTCGATGCGCGCCTTCACGTCGTGGCGGGTCACCCGCTCGCGGGCGGCGATCGAGTCGAGGTCGACCTGGTTGAGCACCCGTTCGTACGCCTCGACGACTCCATCCGGCACCTCGATGCCGAGGTCGCGCTGGGCGCGCAGGACGGCCACCCACAGCCGCCGCTCCAGCCGTACCTTCTCCTCCGGCGCCCAGACCGCGGTCAGCTCGGCGGACGCGTAGCGGGCAGCGAGAACGTTGGGGATCACCCGACCATTCTCCCGCCCGGGCTCACAGCCTGTTGAGCGCGGGTACGAGGTGCTCCTCCTCGTACGCGAAGTGCGCCTCCAGCTCCTCCGCGAGCTGATCGAGGTCGTCGATCCCCTCCTCGATCCGCCGCGCGATCGCCGCGTGCTCCTCGCGCAGCCGCGCCAGGACCGGGCCCAGCTCGGGCCACCGGCGCGCGAAGTCGGGGAAGGCGCCACTCTCGCGGGTGTGGTGTGCGGTGAGCGCACCGCAGAAGGCCAGGCAGTGCACCCTCAGGTCGGCCGCGGGCAGGTCGCCGGCCCGAAGCGCGGCGAGGTCACGCCGCAGCAGGTCGTGGATCTGCACCAGCTGGTCACCCGCCGCTACCGCCCGGTCCGTCATATCCTCACCCCGTCAGGAAGATTTGCTTTGCAAGCAAAGCTACTTTGTGGAGAAAGCCAGTGTCAACGCCCGACGGCCCGGATGTGGATGACGCCATCCGTACGCTCCTGCTCTTCATGCCGCGCCTGGTGGGGCGGGTCAAGCGGCACCGGGTGCCGGATGAGCTGGCGTCTTTCTCGCTCGCGCCACGCCACCTGTCGCTGCTCGCGTACCTGCTCTTCGAAGGGCCGCTCGGCGTCAACGAGCTCGCCGCCCGGCTGGAGGTGGCGCCGGCGACGGTGAGCCTGATGGTGGGCGACCTCAGCCGCCAAGGGATCCTGCGCCGGCGGGAGGACGACACCGACCGGCGGCGCACGATCGTGAGCATCGCCGACGAGCACCACGCGGCGATCAACGATTGGCTGGGCCAGGGCGCGGTCGCCTGGCGGACCGTGCTCGCACCCCTGACCCCGGCGCAGCGTCAGCTGTTCATCGACACGCTGCTCGCGTACGAGGCGGCGCTCAGCGCTCCATGATGGCGACCACGCCTTGGCCGCCGGCGGCGCAGATCGAGATGAGGCCGCGACCGCCACCCTTCTCGGCGAGCAGCTTGGCCAGCGTGGCCACGATGCGGCCACCCGTCGCGGCGAACGGGTGCCCGGCGGCCAGCGACGAGCCGTTGACGTTGAGCTTGGCCCGATCGATCGAGCCGAGCGGCGCGTCCAGGCCCAGCTGGTCCTTGCAGAACTCCGGCGACTCCCAGGCCGCCAGCGTGGCCAGCACCTGCGACGCGAACGCCTCATGGATCTCGTAGAAGTCGAAGTCCTGCAGCGTGAGCCCCCGGCGGGCGAGCAGCCGCGGCACGGCGTACGCGGGTGCCATCAGCAGCCCTTCGCCGCCGTGCACGAAGTCGACCGCGGCCGTCTCCGCGTCGACGAGCCACGCCCGTACCGGCAGGTTGTGTGCCGCCGCCCACTCCTCCGAGGCGAGCAGCACCATCGCCGCGCCGTCGGTGAGCGGCGAGGAGTTGCCCGCGGTCATGGTCGGCTCGCCACCGGCGGGCGCGCGGAACGCCGGCTTCAGCGAGCCGAGCTTCTCCAGTGAGGTGTCCGGGCGCAGGTTCTGGTCGCGGCCGAGCCCCAGGTATGGCGTCAGCAGGTCGTCGAAGAAACCCCGCTCGTACGCCGCGGCCAGCTTCTGGTGCGACTCCAGCGCGAGCTGGTCCTGCTCTTCGCGGCCGATCCCCCACTCCAGCGCGGTGATCGCCGCGTGCTCGCCCATCGAGAGGCCGGTACGCGGCTCGGCGTTGCGCGGGACCTCCGGGCGGAACGGCTGCAGCGGGCGCAAGCGGGTGGCCGCCCGCAGCCGGCCGCCGAGCGAGCGGGCCGAGTTGATCTGCAGCAGCGCGCGCCGCATGTCTTCGTTGAGCTGGAGCGGGGCGTCCGACGTGGTGTCCACGCCACCGGCGATGCCCACCTCGATCTGGCCGAGCGCGATCTTGTTGGCGACCAGGATGGCCGCCTCCAGCCCGGTGCCGCACGCCTGCTGCACGTCGTACGCCGGGGTGTGGGCGTCCAGCCGCGAACCGAGGACGACCTCGCGGGTGAGGTTGAAGTCGCGCGAGTGCTTGAGCACCGCACCGGCCACCACCTCGCCCAGGCGCTGGCCGGCCAGCCCGTAGCGGGCGACCAGGCCATCCAGCGCGGCGGTCAGCATGTCCTGGTTGGAGGCCGTGGCATACCGGCCATTCGAGCGGGCGAACGGGATCCGGTTTCCACCGATGATCGCGACCCTCTGCACGGGACTTCCCCTCCCCGAGAAACTTACTCACGAGTAGGATACGCCTATGAGCGATCGGTACGCGAGCTTCGCCAACTCCGGCCCGGGGCGGGCGGTCGTCAAGCGCCTCGGCCTGCCCGCACCGCCCCGCCTGCGCCGCTATCGCCCCGGCGACCCGCTCGTGCCGGGGCCCGTGCTGCTCGACGCCGCCCCCGGCGGCCGCCTGCGCGAGCCGGTTCGCGACATCCTCAAGGCGGCCGGCATCGCCGAGGAGGGCGAGCGGTACAGCGCCCTGGTCTTCGACGCGTCCGGCGTCACCGACTCCACCGGCCTCCGCGCGCTGTACGACTTTCTCCACCCCAACGCCCGCTCGCTAGCCCCGTCCGGCCGGGTGATCGTGCTGGGCACCCCGCCGGAGTCGTGCGAGGCACCCCGCGAGGCGACCGCGCAGAGGGCGATCGAAGGGCTGACCCGCAGCATCGGCAAGGAGTTCGGCCGGGGCACGACCGCCCAGCTCGTCTACGTCACCCCGGGTGCGGAGGGCGCGATCGAGTCCACGGTCCGCTTCCTGCTCTCCGGCCGCTCGGCTTACGTGTCGGGGCAGGTCATCCACATCGGACCAGCCGCCGCCGTCAACCCGCCGGCCGACTGGGAACACCCGCTGGACGGCAAGGTCGCCCTGGTCACCGGCGCGGCCCGCGGGATCGGCGCGGCGATCGCCAAGGTCCTGGCCCGCGACGGCGCGCAGGTGATCGGCCTCGACGTGCCCGCCGCCGGCGACGCGCTCGCCGCGGTGGCCAACGACATCCGGGGTACGGCGTACCAGCTGGACCTCACCGCCGCCGACGCACCCGACCGGCTGGCCGACCACATCGGGGGGCGCCACGGTCGCCTCGACATCGTGGTGCACAACGCCGGCATCACCCGCGACAAGACGATCGCCCGGATGGATGCCGACCGCTGGGACTCGGTGCTCGACGTCAACCTCTCCAGCCAGGAGAGGATCAACGAGGTACTCCTCGATCGCGGCCTGATCACCGGCGGTGGGCGACTGATCGGCGTCGCCTCGATCGCCGGCATCGCGGGCAACCGCGGCCAGACCAACTACGCCACCAGCAAGGCGGGCGTGATCGGCCTGGTGCGGTCGATGGCACCGGTGCTCGCCGAGCGGGGCATCACCATCAACGCCGTGGCGCCCGGCTTCATCGAGACCCGCATGACCGCCCGGATGCCGGTGATGCTCCGCGAGGCCGGCCGCCGGATGAACAGCATGTCGCAGGGCGGCCTCCCGGTCGACGTGGCCGAGACGATCGCCTGGTTCGCCTCGCCCGCGTCAGGCGGCATCACCGGCAACGTCGTCCGCGTATGCGGCCAGAGCCTGCTGGGGGCGTGATGTACGCGCGCGCCGCGATCGGCCTCGTGCCCGGCTTCAACCGGCCCGGGTGGCTGCCCGACGTCGTGCTGGAGCGGCAGGGCGTGACCGTCGACCGCGCCCACCTCGCCGGCTACGACCGGGTTTGTGGCTTCCGCCTCTCCGACACGCTGCCGGCGACGTATCCCCACGTGCTCGCCTTCCCGCTGGCCTTCCGGCTGATGTCGCGGCGCGACTTCCCGTTTCCGGTCGTGGGGCTCGTGCACGTGGCCAACCTCATCGAGCAGCGCCGCCCGATCGACGCGGGCGAGCCGCTCGACCTGTCCGTACACGCCGCCGACCTGCGTGAGCACCCGCGTGGCCGCCAGCTCGACATCGTCGCGACCGCCTCGGTCGACGGCGAGGTGGTGTGGCGGGACGTGTCGACCTACCTGCGCCGCGAGGGCAGGGCATCGGGAGGCCGGCGCGACGGCGATCATGCCGAGCCGCCGGCCGCGTCGGCGCGGTGGCGCCTGACTCCCAGGGTGGGCACCGACTACGCGCGCGTCTCCGGCGACCACAACCCGATCCACACGTCCCGGCTCGGCGCGCGCATCTTCGGCTTCGCCCGCCCGATCGCGCACGGCATGTGGAGCAAGGCGCGCTGCCTGGCCGCGCTGGAGGGCCGCCTGCCGGACGCGTACACGGTGGAGGTCTCGTTCAAGCTGCCCGTGTTCCTACCGTCCACAGTGGCGTTCTCCACGGCTCCAGAGTGGACGTTCGCCCTGCACGGCGCGAAGTCCGGCAAACCACACCTCGCCGGCACGGTCAGCGCCGGCTAAGGGGTCCAGGTCTCGCCCTGGAGCAGCTGGGCGGCGCCGAGCCAGGCGACGTTCATCATCCGGGTGGCGGTCTTCTCCGGGTCGGCCTCCGGGTGGTCGGCCAGCCAGTCGGCGAGCGACTCCGAGGCGCCGACCAGCGCGTAGGCCATCACCTGGAGATCGGTGTCGCGGACCTCGCGCCCTTCCGCGGCGAGCGCCCGCCCGAGCATCATCGCGACCACCTCGACCATGCGCTCGCGCATCTCGGCCGAGGCGCCGGCGAACGGCTGCTCCCCGCGCGCCTGCCGGTAGAGCACCGCCCAGCCGTCCCGGTAGGCGCCGACGAACGTGAAGAACGCGCGCAGGCCACGCCAGAGCTGCTGGTCCGGGGTGTCCGCACCGACCACCTCCGCGGCGATCGCCTCCATCAGGCGGGTGCCCTCGCGCTGGAGGCAGGCGACGAAGACCTCCTCCTTCGTGCCGAGGTACGCGTACACCATCGGCTTGGAGATGCCGGCGTCCTCGGCGATCTCGTCCATGCTCGCCGCGTGGAAGCCACGCCGGGAGAAAACGCGCACGGCGGAGTCGAGCATCTGCTGCTCACGTACCGCCCGTGGCAGTCGTTTGAAGGTCGGGGTGCCTGAAACCGGCGTCACCCTTGCCAGCATACCTACTCGTGCGTAAGGTTACGCACGAGTAACTACTCATCCGGAGGCCACACCGATGACCGACTTCGACCTGTCTGACTTCTCCAGCGTCGACCCGAAGCAGTTCGCCCAGATCGTCAAGTCCGCTCCGGACGCGCAGATCAAAGAGGTGATGTCGAGCGACATGCGCGGAAAGATCCTAGACGAGGTGTTCGCCCGCATGCCCTCCCTCTTCCGCCCCGACCGGGCCGGCTCGACCAACGCGGTCATCCACTGGAATGTCACCGATCGCCCCGACGGCGGCGTCGACACATACGAAATCGTGATCGAAAACGGCGTCTGCACGCTCTCGCCGTCGCCCGACCGCGACCCCAAGCTGAGCCTCACCATGGGCCCGGTCGAGTTCCTCAAGGTGGTGTCCGGCGCCGGTAACCCGGTGATGATGTTCATGACCGGCAAGCTGAAGGCAAAGGGTGACCTCGGCCTGGCCGCCAACATCGCCAACCTGTTCGACATCCCCAAGGGCTGACATGTCGGAGTTCTCGCTCGACCTGAACGAGGAACAGCGGGACCTGCGGGACTGGGTGCACGGCTTCGCCAAAGAGGTCGTGCGCCCGGCCGCCGCCGAGTGGGACGCCCGCGAGGAAACGCCCTGGCCGGTGATCCAGGAGGCCGCGAAGATCGGGCTGTACGGCTTCGAGTTCCTCGCCAACTGCTGGTCCGACCCCACCGGTCTCTCGCTCCCGATCGCCAACGAAGAGCTCTTCTGGGGCGACGCCGGCATCGGCCTGGCGCTGCTCGGCACCTCGCTCGCCGTGGCGTCGATCTACGGCTCGGGCACGCCGGAGCAGCTGCTCGAGTGGGTGCCGGCCTGCTTCGGCACCGTCGACGAGCCGGCGGTGGCCGCGTTCTGCAACACCGAGCCCGAGGCCGGCTCCGACGTCGGCGCGATCCGCACCCGCGCGGTGTACGACGAGGCCACCGACGAGTGGGTCCTCAATGGACAGAAGTCGTACGCCACGAACGGTGGGATCGCGGCCATCCACGTGGTGACCGCCGTGGTCGACCCGGAGCTCGGGTCGCGCGGGCACGCCGCGTTCGTCGTGCCGCCCGGCACGGCGGGGCTCTCCTCGCCCGGCAAGCTCAAGAAGCTCGGTCTACGCGCCTCGCACACCGCCGACGTGTTCCTCGACGACGTGCGCGTACCCGGGCGGTGCCTGCTCGGTGGGCAGGAGGCGCTACAGCAGCGGCTCGACCGGGCCCGGTCCGGGCAGCGGTCGGCCGGCCAGGCGGCGATGCGCACGTTCGAGCTGACCCGGCCGACCGTGGGCGCGCAGGCGCTCGGCGTGGCCCGGGCGGCGTACGAGTACGCGCTGGAGTACGCCCGTGGCCGCGTGCAGTTCGGCCGCGCGATCGTGGAGAACCAGGCCGTGGCCTTCGCGCTCGCCGACATGAAGATGGAGATCGACGCCGCACGGCTGCTCGTGTGGCGAGCCGCCTGGATGGGCCGCAACAACCGCGCGTTCGAGGCGGGCGAGGGCTCGATGTCCAAGCTCAAAGCCGGCGAGGTGGCGGTGGCCGTCACGGAGAAGGCGGTGCAGCTGCTCGGCGGCGCCGGCTACCTACGCGAGCACCCGGTCGAGCGGTGGTACCGGGACGCCAAGATCTACACGATCTTCGAGGGCACGTCCGAGATCCAGCGCCTCGTCATCTCCCGCGCCATCTCTGGAGTACAGATTCGATGAAGCACCGCGCTTCTGGTGAGGTGTTCAGCATTGCCGGTCACTCACGCTGCCGGCGGGCTGGCCACCGCGGTCGCGCTCCACATCTCCGCGGGGGTCCCGCGTGATCACCCCGTTCGTCGTGGCCACCTTGACCCGACGAGGGTTGCTCACGCCCGGGTCCCCGATGCGGGTGGCCGCCCAGCTCAACGCGTTGCGCCGGTGGGGCTTCAGCCTCTCCGGCGAGCTGCGCCAGGCGGCCGCCCGCGACCCGGAGCGGATCGCGATCATCGACGAGTGGCACGGCGAGGTGACCTACGGCCAGCTGCTGGGCAACGCCGAGCGGCTGGCCCGGGCGCTGCGCGGCACGACCGGCGTCCGCTCCGGCGACCGCATCGGCCTGCTCTGCCGCAACCACGCGGGCATGATCGAGGCGATGGTGGCGGGCACCCTGATCGGCGCCGACGCCGTGCTGATCAACACCGGGCTCTCCGCGGCTCAGCTCGCCACCGTGGCCGAGGAGCAGCGGCTGCGGATCCTGATCCACGACGCGGAGTTCGCGGAGAAGGTGCTCGCGATCCCGGCCGGCGTGGAGCGGATCACCGAGGAGCGGGCGGCCGAGCTGATCGCCGACGCACCACCCGGCGCGCTGCGTCCCCCGGAGCGGGACGGCCGCACGATCGTGCTCACGTCCGGCACCACCGGCACGCCCAAGGGCGCCCGACGGCGCACGCCGACCGGCTTCGGCCCGCTCGTGTCGATCATCCATCGCATCCCGTTGCACGCCCGCGATCGCATCATGATCGCCGCGCCGCTCTTCCACACCTGGGGGTACGCGGCGCTCCAGGTCTCGTTCGCGCTGCGGGCCACCGTCGTGCTCCAGCGCCGCTTCGAGCCGTCCGGCTGCGTGGGCCTCGCGGCCCAGCATCGGGTACGCGGAGTCTTCGCCGTGCCGGTGATGGTGCAGCGGCTGCTCGAGGTGGCGCCGCCGCGGCCCAACCCGCTGCGGGTCGTGGCGGTGAGCGGCTCGGCGCTGCCGGGCGGGCTGGCCACCCGGTTCATGGACGCCTACGGCGACGTGCTCTACAACCTGTACGGCTCGACCGAGGTCTCCTGGGCCTCGATCGCCACCCCGCGCGACCTGCGGGCCGCGCCGCAGACCGCCGGCCGGCCGCCGCACGGCACCCGCCTCGCGATCCTCGGCGTCGACGGCCGGCCCGTGCCGGCCGGGCAGGTCGGGCGGGTCTTCGTGGGCAACGAGATGCTCTTCGAGGGATACACCTCGGGGGTCGACAAGGAGTCGCACGACGGCCTGATCGCCACCGGCGACCTCGGCCACCTCGACCACGATGGGCTGCTCTTCGTGGTGGGCCGGGAAGACGACATGATCATCTCTGGCGGTGAGAACGTCTTCCCGTCCGAAGTGGAGAACCTGCTCGCCGAACTTCCCCAGGTGCGTGAGGTCGCGGTGATCGGCGTGCCCGATTCCGAGTACGGCCAACGCCTCGCCGCCTATCTGGCGCTGCACCGGGGCGAGTGGCTCGACGCCGACGCGGTACGCGAGTACGTGCGCCGTTACCGGGCCCGTTACTGCGTACCGCGGGACGTCTACTTCGTGCCGTACCTGCCGCGCAACGCCACCGGCAAGGTGGTCGCCCGCGACCTGCCTAGACCTGCGTGATCTCGTGGGCCGTGGCGGTGGCGGTGAGCTGCTTCGACTTGGTCGACCCGCCGCCCACGGTCTTGAGTAGGTAGGTGTGCTTCACGGTCTCGCCGTCGTCCGCCCCGCCACACGAGAAAGTGAACTCCGCAGAGCCCTGGGTGGGATACGTGCCGTAGATCCCCGGGCCGTCGATGGAGATCGTGACCTCGTGCGCGCCGGTCACCTTCCACTCCACGATCACCGGCACGCCCTCGACCGGGTACTCGCTGGTCCCTTGTGGACACTGCGGCTTCTGCTTGATGCGGAACCACTCGATCTGCGGCCCGTGGGGCTGCGGCGGGCGGGTGGTGGTCGTGGTCTTCGTGGTCTCTGTATGCGTGGGCACATCGCGCATGGCGTCAGGGCTCGCCGTCGCCGTGGGAGTGGGCGTGGGTTCGGCCGTGCCGAGGCCCGCGTCGGAGCTCGGTGACGGCGTGCTGCCGGCACCGACGCCACCGCGTTCCGCGCCACTGGTCAGGGAGAGGCAGCCAGCGACCCCGCCGATCGAGCTGGCGAATACCACCGCGCCCGCTAGCACGAGCGTCGCCGTCTTGTTCTTCATGACACAGACGGTAAGGTCGCCGTGGCACTGCGGTAATCCCGTGTTCGTGCCGTTAGGGCAGGTGGATGCGTCCCTCTACCGCGGCGAGCGCGATGTCTGACCGCCGGTGCGACCCCTCCAGCAGCACCTCGTCGATCAGCTCGTAGGCGGCCTCGCGAGCGGAGGCCAGGTCGGGACCCGTCGCGGTGCCACAGACGACCCGCCCGCCCGCGGAGACGAGCGCACCGTCGGTGGACCGGCGGGCGGTGCCGGCGTGGATGATGCCGGCCCGCTCCGCGCCGCTGATGACATCGCCGGAGCGCGACCTCGTCGGATACCCCTCCGACGCGAGCACGACGGTGACGGCCGCCCCGGGTCGCCAGCGCAGCGGCGGGTGCTCGGCGAGCGTGCCGGTGGCGGCCGCGTGCAGCAGCCCGGCCAGCGGCGTCTCCAGCAGTGCGAGCACCACCTGCGTCTCGGGGTCGCCGAAACGGGCGTTGAACTCGATCACCCGCGGCCCCGACTTGGTCAACGCCAACCCGATGTAGAGCAGCCCCGCGAACGGCGTGCCCCGGCGCCGCATCTCGGCGAGCGTGGGATCGGCGACGGTGCTCATGACCTCGTCGACGAGGCCGGGCGGCGTCCAGTCGAGCGGCGCGTACGCCCCCATGCCGCCGGTGTTGGGACCGGCGTCGCCGTCGCCGACCCGCTTGAAATCCTGCGCGGGCATGAGCGGCACGGCCGCCTCGCCGTCGGTCACCACGAAGAGCGAGACCTCGGGCCCGTCGAGGTACTCCTCGATCACGACCCGCTCGCATATCGCCGCGTGAATCAGCGCCTTGCCACGATCGTCGGTGACCACGACACCCTTGCCGGCGGCGAGCCCGTCGTTCTTCACCACGTACGGCGGACCGAAGTCATCGAGGGCTTCGCGCACCTCTTCCGGGGTCTGGCACAGGCGTGACCGCGCGGTGGGCACGCCGGCGGCGGTCATCACCTCCTTGGCGAACGCCTTCGATCCTTCGAGCTGGGCGGCCGCCCCGGACGGCCCGAAGCAAGCGATCCCCTTGGCCCGCACCGCGTCGGCGACGCCCGCGACAAGCGGCGCCTCCGGCCCGACGACAACCAGATCCGCCCCGCTCTCCACGGCGAGTGCGGCCACCGCCCGGGGACTGTCCACTCCGACGGGTCGGATGGTCGCGAGCTCGGCGATGCCCGGGTTACCAGGCGCGGCGATCAGCTGGTCGACGGCGGGATCCTTGGCGAGCCCGACGGCGAGCGCATGCTCCCGCCCCCCGCCGCCAATGAGTAGTACGCGCACGGCTTGGATCCTAACGCTGGCCGATGATCAAGCTTTGGGCAGCGACAATTCGGGCATCGCCGCGCGGGCGATCGCCTTCGCCGGAGTGTGGCTGGAAGGCGGGCTACAGAAGGTCGTGCCGCACGACGTTCTCCTCGCGGCCGGGGCCGACGCCGATGATGGACACGCGGGTGCCCACCAGCTCCTCGATGCGCTCGACGTACGCGCGCGCGTTTGCCGGCAGGTCGCTGAAGGCGCGGGCCTTCGTGATGTCCTCCCACCAGCCGTCGTGGTCCTCATATACCGGCCTGGCGTGGTGGAAGGCGGTCTGCGTCATCGGCATCGTGTCGATCCGCTCGCCGTCGATCTCGTACCCGACGCAGATCGGCACCTTCTCCAGGCCGGTCAGCACGTCGAGCTTGGTCACCACCAGGTCGGTGATGCCGTTGAGGCGGGTGGCGTAGCGGGCGACCACCGCGTCGAACCATCCGCAGCGGCGCTCGCGGCCGGTCGTCGTGCCGTACTCGGCGCCGATCTTGCGCAGGTGGGCGCCGTTTTCGTCGAAGAGCTCGGTCGGGAAGGGGCCGGAGCCCACCCGCGTCGTGTACGCCTTGCTGACCCCGATCACCTTCGAGATCGCGGTGGGTGGGATGCCGGCGCCGACGCACGCCCCGCCGGCCGACGGGTTGGACGAGGTCACGAAGGGGTACGTGCCGTGGTCCATGTCGAGCATCGTGGCCTGGGCGCCCTCCAGCAGGACGGTGTCACCGCGGTCGAGGGCGTCCCACAGGATCGTGCGCGTCTCCGCGATGTAGGGGCGCAGCCGCTCCGCGTACGCCAGGTACTCCTCCACCACCGCGGAGGTGTCGAGCGCCTTGCGGTTGTACACCTTGAAGAGGATCTGGTTTTTCTCCCGCAGCACCAGCTCCAGCTTCTTGCGGAGGATGCCCGGGTCGAGGAGGTCCTGGAGGCGGATGCCCATGCGGGCGACCTTGTCGCCATACGCCGGGCCGATGCCGCGGCCCGTGGTGCCGATGCGCGACGAGCCGAGGTAGCGCTCCACCACGCGGTCGAGCGCGCGGTGGTGCGGCATGATCAGGTGGGCGTCGCCGGAGATGCGGAGGCGGGAGACGTCGACGCCCCGCTCGGCGAGGCCGTCGATCTCACCGATCAGCACCTTGGGGTCGACCACCACGCCATTGCCGATGACGATCATCGCGCTGGGCGAGAGTGCCCCGGATGGCATGAGGTGGAGCGCGTACTTCTGGCCGTCCGGCGTGATCACCGTGTGGCCGGCATTGTTGCCGCCCGAGTAACGCACCACGTAGTGGACCCGCTCGCCCAGCAGGTCGGTAACCTTGCCCTTGCCCTCGTCGCCCCACTGGGCTCCGATGAGCACGATCGCTGGCATCTTTTTCCCGCCTTACTGGGGGCTCGGGTGCCAGTGTGGCGACCGCGTGGCGAGCCCGAGGTGTCAGGCTAACAAGAAGTTACGTCCAGCTCAGCGCTGGCCATGGAGATCAGCAGGGGGTCACCACCGGTGTACGACGTGGTGTTGCTCACGCTCGGCGGCGGCTGTGGCGCTCCGCGCGTGCCGGTGCTCGCCTGCGCCGACGCGTTGACGTCGGCCGGCGCCTCCGTGCAGACGGTTACCGCCGAGTCCGACGCTGACATCGACGCGACCCTCGACAGCCGCCGGCTGGTCGTCGCCACGGCCACCGACGGGCAGTTACGCGCCGTCGTGCGGCGGATGGTCCGCCGGTACGCCCCGGCGCCCAGCAAGCGCCCCGCCGACCTGCCCGAGGATCGCACGATGCCCGACCTGCCCGCGATCGGCGTGCTCCCGCTCGACCCCACCGCCGACGACCTCGCCGCCCAGCTCGACCTCCCGCGCGACCCCACCGAGGTGGCCAAGGCGGTGCTCGGCGACCGGGTCCGCCGCCTTGACCTTCTCCGCAACGATGGTGGGTCGGTCACGCTCGACGGCGCGCTGGTCGGCGGCGGGCAGGGCGCGTGGCGAGGACGGGTGGAGGTGGACGACGCGGTGTTGAGCGACGGGTCCGACCCCATCCTGGCGTGCGCGGTCGGCAACGGTGCGGGCTACACGCGGCTCGACGGGCTGCCACTGCTCACCACTCCCGACCCGGCCGATGGCGTGATCGAGGTCGCGGTGGCGGTCCCGGTGCTCGCGCCGCGCCTGCTGCGCCGCCCCCGCATGCGGATCGAGGTGCGCCGGGCGCGCGGGCGCGCCGTGGCCATCACCCCCCGCGAGCCCGAGATCGTGTATGTCGACGATGGCGTCAGCGGCACCCTGAGCCACAAGCGGTCGTGGTGGATCGAGCCGGGAGCCTGGGCGGTGTACGTCCGCTGAGTCCTGTGCCAGGCTGCCGGTGGGAGAGGAGGTTGCACGGTGGACGAGGAACGGCCCAGGTCGCGGCAGGTGCCGGTCGGCCCAAACCGCGGTGTCAAGCCGCTCTGGCCGACGGAGGACTACGTGGCGGAGGAAGAGCCGGCTCCCGTGGCGCCGCTACCGCCGCCGCAGCCGGTAGCCGAGCCGTTCCCGCCGCCTGGCGTGCCCGCCGAGCCGCCGCCCGTCTACGGTGGCGCTCCCGACGCCTACCCGCAGCCTGCCGTCTACGGGCAGCCGGCCCCGGTCCCGAGCGAGCCCCCCGTCCCGGAGCCGCCCGCGCCCGGCTTCGAGGCTCCCAGCCAGGGGCTCGCGGAGCCACAGGGGTGGGCCAACGGCAGCGACAACCTCCCGCCGGGTGTCTGGCACCTCGCCGGTGCCCAGCCAGATGTAGAGCCGCCCACGCCCGTGCACAACGGCCCGCCGATCGCCACGACGCCACCGGCTGGCATCCCGGTCTCCTCCGGCCACCACTCGGGCGGCATACCCTTCCCCCCGATGCCGCCCGCGTCGGCGCCACCGGTGACATCCTCGCCGCCGACCTCGGCGCCGCCGATGACCTCACCGCCCACGTCGGCGCCGCCGGTGACGTCGTCACCCCCGGCTGAGTACGCCCCGCAGGCTCCTTTCGCGCCACCCCCCACCTGGGTGCCACAGGCGAGCGAGGCGCCGACCAACAACCAGCTGCTGCCGCCCGCCGACCCGTGGGCCGGCGCCGCGCCGCTGCACCACCCGCCCGGCTCGCCGTGGGCGACCCCACCGGGCCAGCCCGTCCCTCCCGCTCCGGAGGCTCCGCCCGCCCAGCCGGCTCAGCCGCCGCCTGCGGGGCACCACCCGGGCGCGGGCGGATACCCCCCGCAGGGCTGGGTGCCCGGGGCCGGCGGCCAGCCCGGCTTCGCGCCGGCACACGGTGAGCCGCCGACCCAGCCCACCCAGCCGAGCATCACCCAGCCGCACCAGGTGCATCCCGGCGTCACCGCGATGCCACCCCAGCCCGAGGCGCCGGGCGTCTACCGGGTGCCGCCGCCGGCGTACCAGGAGCAGCCCCTCCGCCAGACTGAGCCGGGGGTGCCGACGGCGGAGGAGTTCGCGCGGCGCCGCGCGGCCCGGCCGCCCGAGCCGGTGGCCCGCACCGGTGTGCGCGCCGCCGTCAACAAGTCCACGCTGGGCCTGGTCAAGCTGGCGCCCGGTCGCCACGAGCAGGAGTTTCGCCAGGACGTCGAGAAGGTGCGGCGCAACTTCGGCGGCCTGCGCCAGGTGACGGTGGTCAACCCCAAGGGCGGTGCCGGCAAGACGGTGGCCGTGCTGCTGCTCGCGATGACGTTCGGGCAGAAGCGCGGCGGCTACGTGCTGGCCTGGGACAACAACGAGACCCAGGGCACGCTCGGCATGCGGGCGCAGCAGGACTTCCACAGCCGCACCGTGCGGGACATGCTCCGCGACCTCTCCAGCTTCCAGGGCGCGCGGGGTCGGGTGGGCGACCTCTCGCAGTACGTGCGGGCGCAGGGCGAGGGCATGTTCGAGGTGCTCGCGTCGGACGAGTCGGCGACGGCCGGCGAGATGCTGACGGCCCACGCGTTCGGGGAGATCCGCGAGGTGGTGAGCCGCTTCTACAAGCTGATCTTCGTGGACACGGGCAACAACGTGCGCGCGCAGAACTGGCAGGCCGCGATCGACGCCACCGACCAGCTCGTCGTCACCATGTCGGCCCGCAACGACTCCGCCGAGCCCGCCGCCCGCATGCTCGACCACCTGGAGCAGTCCGGGCGTACCCGGCTGGTGCGGCAGGCGGTCACCGTCGTGTCGATGCCGCCGCGCGTCAAGGACATCGACCTCGCCCCGATCCAGCGGCACTTCGAGGCGCGTACGAGGGCGGTGCTGCTCGCGCCGTACGACCGCGTGATCGACACCGGCGAGCCGATGCCGTACGGCCAGCTCTCCAACGCCACCCTCGACGCCTGGCTCAAGGTGGCGGCGGCGGTGGCCGAGGGTCTCTGAGTGCCTGTGTCGAAATCCGGCCGCCGGCCTCGACCTATGGGATAGGAAGGGCGTCGAGACCCCGGAGGTATCCCATGAAGTATCTGATCATGATCTGGCACAACCCGAAGTCGCGGGAAATCTGGGAGACCTTCTCCGACGCCGAGCGCGCGGAGGGTTGGCAGGCGTACGCCAGGCTCAACGAGAGCCTGATCGCCTCCGGGGAAATGGTGATCTCCGAGGCGCTGGCCGACCCCTCGCAGGGGCGGCGGGTGCCGGCGGCCGACGGGCAGTCGCTCGCCACCGATGGGCCCTTCCCCGAGGCCAAAGAGCAGCTCGCCGGCTTCTACCTGGTCGAGTGTGAGAGCTTCGACCGGGCGATGGAGATCGCCGCCCAGGTGCCGGAGGCGGGCCTCGGCCTCGTGGAGGTGCGCCCGATCCTCGCCATGAACGGGCCGGACATGTGACCGACGTCGAGGCGGTGCTGCGCGCGCACGCGCCGCAGGTGCTCGCCGCGCTCGTGCGGCACCACGGTGGCTTCGAGACCTGCGAAGACGCCGTGCAGGAGGCGCTGCTCGCGGCCGCCACCCAGTGGCCGGTCGAGGGTGTCCCGGCGAACCCGCGCGGTTGGTTGATCACAGTCGCGTCCCGCCGCCGCACCGAGCTGTGGCGCAACGAGACGGCCCGGCGGCGGCGCGAGGAGACGGTGGCACTCCTCGAGCCGCCGGAGGTCGAGCCGCTCCCGGACGCCGACGACACGCTCACGCTGCTGTTCCTGTGCTGCCACCCCGCGCTCACGCCCGCGTCACAGGTGGCGCTGACGCTGCGCGCGGTCGGTGGCCTCACGACGGGCGAGATCTCGCGCGCGTTTCTGGTGCCCGAGGCCACGATCGGCCAGCGGATCAGCCGCGCCAAGCAGCGGATCAAGGCGACCGGCGCGGAGTTTCGCCTGCCGCCACCCGAGGAGCGGCCGGCCCGCGTCGCGGCGGTGCTGCGGGTGCTCTACCTGATCTTCAACGAGGGGTACACCGCCACCTCCGGCCCGGCCCTCCACCGGGTCGAGCTGACCACCGAGGCGATCCGGCTCACCCGCCAGCTCCACGCCGACCTGCCCGGCGACGGTGAGGTGGCCGGGCTGCTCGCGCTCATACTGCTCACCGACGCCCGCCGGCCGGCCCGCGCCCGCGAGGACGGCAGCCTCGTGCCCCTCGCCGAGCAGGACCGGAGCCGCTGGGACGCGGCGGCGATCGCGGAGGGGGTGGCGCTGGTCAGCGCGGCGCTCACCGCCACCGAGGTCGGGCAGTACCAGCTGCAGGCCGCCATCGCCGCCGTGCACGACGAGGCCGCCCGCGCCGAGGACACCGACTGGGCACAGATCCTCGGCCTCTACGACCTGCTGGACCGGCTCGCGCCCGGACCGATGGTCACGCTCAACCGCATCGTCGCCGTCGCCATGGTGTACGGCCCGCGGATCGCCCTCGCCCAGCTCGACCGCGCCGAGGCGGACCCGGCGCTGGCCGGCCATCACCGGGTGCACGCCGTCCGCGCCCACCTGCTCGACCTCGCCGGTGATCGGGAGGCGGCACGCGAGCAGTACCGACTGGCCGCCAAGCGCACGCTGAGCGTGCCCGAGCAGCGCTACCTGGAGATGAAGGCGGCGAGCTAGACGCCGGAGAGGGCGTCACCCGCGGCCGGGTCGCAGTCGCGCAGGAACTGGGCGCAGCGGGCCGCCTCGTCCGACTCGCCGATCTCGTCGGCGGCCCGGGAGAGGGCGTGCAGCGAGCGCAGGAAGCCGCGGTTGGGCTCGTGCGACCACGGCACCGGGCCGTGCCCCTTCCAGCTGTTGCGGCGCAGCTGGTCGAGGCCGCGGTGGTAGCCGGTCCGGGCGTACGCGTACGCCGTCACGTACTGCCCGCCCGCCAACGCCCGGCTGGCGAGCGTCGCCCACGCCGCGCTGTAGGTCGGGAAACGCCCGGCCGCCTCCGCGTAGGCCTCGTCGGTGTCGACCCGCTCCGCCTCCGCCAAAGCGGCCGCGGCCTTCTCGTCGGCGGGCAGCAAGGTGGCGGGCGGTTCGGGCAACAGGTTCTGCATGGGCACATTCAACCCGCAACCTCGCCCAGACAGTGCCTGAAAGGTTGAGGGATTCGTCACGCGTGCGGCCGGTGTGCGGAAGTCGACACTGGACTACAAATAAAGGTCCGGAGCCTCCCCAGGACCCGGTAATGGGAGCCCGGTGGCCTTGTGCCGCCGGGCTCTCTCTTGTGCTGGTGGGGCAGGATTGGCGTGTGCCGTCCCTTGATGTCCTGGAGCCGTTCGACACCACTCCGGAAGAAGTCGAGTCCCGCGCCGAGCTCGACCTGCACCTGCGGGGCGGCAGCCTCGCGGGCCTGACGGTCCAGGGTCTGCGCCTCGACACCCAGCCCGTGCCCGACCTGTCGCAGGTGGATGTCACCGGCACGCTCTTCATCGGCTGCCACTTCGCCACCGTCGAGGCCGAGGCCGACGTGGTGCGGCGCGGCGCGCACGTGGTGCCGCCCTTCCGCGACCTGCCGTTCCCGACCCACCCGGCCCACCTCTACACGCCGGAAGACCTCGCCGCCGGCTTCGAGGCAGGTGGCTTCGCCGGCATGTACGACACGGTCGTCTACGAGCAGTTCCTAGCGGCGGGCGGCGCGCTGCCGTCGGTCCGCGAGGCGCTCGCCCAGCGGCTGCACGACCACGGGATCGACAACGCGCTCGCCGACCTGACCCTCTCCTGGCTGGCCCGCCACGGTCCGGGTTCGGTGATCGGCGTGATGGGCGGCCACGCCGTGCCACGCGGCTCCTCGGCATACCGGCTGGCGGCCGCCCTCGGCTGGGAGCTCGCCCGGGCCGGCCGCCTGGTGGTGACCGGCGGCGGCCCCGGCGTGATGGAGGCCGCCAACCTCGGCGCCTACCTGGCCACCCGAGACCCCGAGGAGCTCACGACCGCGATCGACCTGCTCAGCGTCGCGCCAGACTTCCTCGACCACGAGCCATACACGAGGGTGGCGCTGGAGGTGCGGGCCCAGTTCGCCCCGAGCCACGACGTCGACTGGCCCCGCCAGGGCGGGCTGGCCGTCCCCACCTGGTTGTACGGGCACGAGCCAGCCAACCTCTTCGCCGGCCGGATCGCGAAGTACTTCTCCAACGCGATCCGCGAAGACACGATCCTGCGACTGGCCCGCGGCGGCATCGTCTTCGCGGCCGGCCGCGCCGGCACCGTGCAGGAGGTCTTCCAGGCGGCGACCAAGACCTTCTACGGCACGGACGGCGCGAGCGGGGCATACGTCTTCCTCGACCGCGCGTTCTGGACCGAGACGCTGCCGATCGAGGCGCTGCTCCGCCCGCTGCTGGCCCTCTCACCCGCCGGCGACCTGTCCAGCACGATCCACGTCACCGACGACGTGCACGAAGCGGTCCGCGTCCTCACCGCCGAGGCGTAGGCCGAGGCGAGATCTCGAAGAAGTAGGACAGAGATTCGAGCTACCGCGACGTCCGCCGTGGTCCAGACCGCTGCTCCCGCGGCCTCACCCTCCGCGGCTCACAACCCAGCCCGTCGGCCCGGCCGATGGGACAAGTCGCGGCGGCCCGGGGTAAAGGCGAGCCCGCGTCCAGGGATGCAGAGCAAGGTGCGACCACCGCGACGCCCTCGCCAGGCCGGACCACGACCGCGCATGGCCAAATGCGGAGTCTGTGGCCGCGCGGAGGTTACTCTGTGTAACCAGGCATCGTGATCGCCCCAGCTACGCCAGTAGATCGTGGTACGCAACCGCCCCTATGAGGGCAGTTCCGTACCACGATCTTTTAGCCTGCGTGCCCACGAGGATGCGATAAGTGGATAAATACACAGAAAGCCTCCACTACCCAGAGCTACAAGCCCCGGGACACGAGCCGCGCGCACACCCCACCCCGCCTAGGCCGTGTTTCAGAAGTCGGTCTTGGTGTTGAGCTGGGCTGTTGTTGTTGTGGGCGTGTCGGAGATCGACATGGGTTGAGGTCTCCGGTAGATGAGTCGACGACGAAGAAGACCATCTGACCGGAGACCTCGTGGATACCGTACTGGTGACGCGGCGGTTCGATTTGACCGATGTGCAGTGGGCGGCGCTGGAAGCGGTGTTGGTCCGGGTG
>Ga0272482_10000029_pt1 | contig 45903 bp, 47 predicted proteins | sample RVTome_8_FD_192427 | JGI IMG/M metagenome (GOLD analysis project Ga0272482, IMG submission 192427) | Soil microbial communities from uranium-contaminated site in the Upper Colorado River Basin, Wyoming, United States - RVT160D0 (version 2) ...
CACCCGGACCAACACCGCTTCCAGCGCCGCCCACTGCACATCGGTCAAATCGAACCGCCGCGTCACCAGTACGGTATCCACGAGGTCTCCGGTCAGATGGTCTTCTTCGTCGTCGACTCATCTACCGAAGACCTCAACCCATGTCGATCTCCGACACGCCCACAACAACAACAGCCCAGCTCAACACCAAGACCGACTTCTGAAACACGGCCTAGTCGTGGGGGTCGGTCCGCCGGATGGCCAGCATGGCGATGTCGTCGCCGGGGCGCTCCTCGGCCAGGCGGGCCATCACGGTGGTGCAGACGTGCTCGGCCGGGCCGGGCGCGACCGCGGCGCGGAGGCGCTCGATGCCCGTGTCGATCACCTCGGTGCGCCGCTCGACCAGCCCGTCCGTGTAGCAGACCAGCACCGCGCCGGGCGGAAACGGCAGGTCGGTGTACCGGCGGTCATGGTGGCGCCCGCCGAGGCCGAGCGGGAGGTCCACGGGCACCTCCGCGAGGATCGCCGGCTCGTCCGGCGGGGCGAGGATCGGGCGGAGGTGGCCGGCGAGGGATATCCGGATCGTCTTGTGATCCGGCGAGATCATCGCGTACAGGACGGTGGCGAGGCTGCCCGCCTCGAAGTGGCTCACCTTGCGGTCGAGCAGGCTGAGCGCCTTCGCCGGGTCGTCGCAGACCAGGCTGTACGCCCGGAGCGCGCTGCGCAGCCGCCCCATCACGACGGCCGAGGCGAGGCCGTGCCCCGAGACGTCGCCGATGACCACGCCGAGCCAGCCGGTGGGCAGGGCGAAGACGTCGTACCAGTCGCCGCCGACGCCGGTGTCGTGGCCGGGCACGTACCGGGCGGCCGTTTCGATGCCGGGGGCGTCGACCGGGCGGGTGGGCAGGAGGCTGCGCTGGAGGGCGAGCGCGGCGGTCCGGTCGATGCTGCTGGCCCGGACCTGGGCGGCGGCGCTGGCCCGGTCGGCGGCGAGCTGGAGCAGCTGCACGTCGTCCGCCGTGAACCGGCGCGGTTCGCGGCTCCCGACGTGCAGCACGCCGACCACCTCGCCGGCCGCGAACATCGGCACGCCCAGCAGCGACCGGAGGCCCGCATCCAGCAGCAGCGGGTTGACCACGTCGCCGGGCCGCACGTCGGTCAGCGACACCGCGCGCCGCTCGGCGGCGACCCGGCCCGCGAAGCCGCGGCCGACCGAGACCCGGAAACTCTCCCTGACCTCCTGCTCCAGCCCTTTGGCCGCGGTCGCGACGAGCTGTTGGGCGTGCGGGTCGAGCAGCAGCATCGCGGCGGTGTCGGCGCGCAGCACGTCGCGCACCCGGTCGAGCAGCTCATCCAGCAGATCGTCGGGGTCGAGCTGGGACAGGGAGGTGTCGGTCAGCGCCTCGATCCGGCGCAGCCGCTCGTCGCTCCCACCACCCAACCCTTCGATCACGGCGAGAAGCGTAGTACGCCCCACCGGTGGGACGCCCGGTCACCACACCGCTGCTCGGACGGACGGGTTGGGTTCGGCGCGGCTGGGTACATTCCTCCGTGTAGTGATCGATGTCATCGGGAAGGAACGCCAGGAGGGAGACGTCGCGGTGGTGGGGCGCTGGCCAGATCGCCATCTGGTCTCCGCGGTGCCGCCACTCCTGCTCGCGGCGGTCGTCCCCGGCCGCCTGCCCGCCATCCGTACGCAGGTGGAGACCATCGCCCGCGACTACGGCCTCCCGCTGGAACGGGCCAGCGACTGGGTCACCGCGGTCAACGAGCTGATGGCCAACGTGGTGCGGCACGGCGGCGGCTCCGGCGAGCTGTGCCTCTGGGCCGACGGCGGCCTCATCTGCGAGGTGCGGGACGAAGGTCCCGGGTTCGCCGCCGGCTCGTACGTCGACCGCGGCGACCGCCCGGCTCCCTCCAGCGACGGCGGCATGGGGCTGTGGATCGCCCGGCAGATGACCGACGGCATGGAGATCCGCAGTGGTCCCGGCGGCACGGCGGTGCGGATCCGTATCGGGCTGGCTGGCGGCGCGTAGATCAGCTGGTACCGGGAACGACACCGGCATGAAGACACGTGTGCGAGTCCTCGGGCACCCACTGCACCAGTCGCTGGTGGTGTTCCCGCTCGGGCTCTTCGTCACCGGCACCATCTTCGACCTGATCCACCTGGCCAGCGACAACGGCACGTTCGCCGAGGTCGGGTTCTGGATGATCTCGGCCGGCATCATCGGCGCGGTGCTCGCCGCCCTCACCGGCCTCGCCGACTTCACGAGCGTCCCGTCCGGCACCCGCGCCAAGCGGGTCGGCCGCGTGCACGGCGCGCTCAACTCGGTCCTGCTCGTGCTCTTCGCCATCTCCTGGCTGATCCGGGTGAACAACACGAACCACGCGCCCGGGGCGGGCACCTTCACGCTCGAGGTGATCGCGGTCGCGATCGGCGGCGCCTCCGCCTGGCTCGGCGGCGAGCTGGTCGACCGCCTCGGCATCGGGGTGCAGGAGGGTGCCAACCCCGACGCACCCAGCTCGCTGGCCGGTGCCTCCCGCATGTAGCGACGGGAGGCGGTCGCCGGCCCGGACCCGGCCGGCGTCATGATGGGGCACATGACGATCTACGACATCCCCGTCCGCACGCTGGCCGGGGAGCCGGCCTCGCTGGCCGACTACCGGGGCCGGGCGCTGCTCATCGTGAACGTCGCCTCCAAGTGCGGCCTCACCCCGCAGTACGCGGCCCTGGAACGGCTGCACGAGACCTACGCCGGACGCGGGTTCAGCGTGCTGGGCGTGCCCTGCAACCAGTTCGGCGGCCAGGAGCCGGGCACAGCGCAGGAGATCGCGGAGTTCTGCTCCACCACCTACGGCGTGACATTTCCGCTGCTGGAGAAGGCCGAGGTGAACGGGGCGGGCCGGCACCCGCTCTACGACGTGCTGGCCGCGGTCGCGGACGGTGACGGCGAGGCCGGCGACATCCAGTGGAACTTCGAGAAGTTCCTCGTGTCCCCGGCGGGTGAGGTCACCCGGCGCTTCCGCCCGGGTACCACCCCGGAGGACCCCGAGCTGGTCAAGGCCGTGGAGTCCGAGCTCCCCTGACCCGGACACGCACCAGCCGGCGGTGGCGGCCGCCGGCTGGTGCGTACCCCTCGCGCGGTTAGTCGTTGGAACCACCGGTCCGCTTGGCCTTGCCGCCGCCGGCGGTGATCGCGAACCACTGGTCCTTCACCCCGTGCCCGGCGATCTGGCCGAGGCTGAGGTCCTTGTGGAAGTAGTACATCGGCCAGCCCTTCAGGGTCAGCTGCTTGCTGCCGTCCGGCCGGGTGATGGCGCCGACCAGGTCGTCGTCGATCCCGTCGCCGACCTGCACGCCGTTGGGGGCGAGCACCGGCTGCCAGGTCTTGAGGCAGTCCTCGACGCACGCGGTACGCGGCGGGTTGTTGTCGTCCTTCTCGAACCGGTAGATGGTGCGGCCCTTGGCGTTCACCACGATGGCGGGGGAGAGGCCGTCGACCTCGGCGACCCGCAGCACCTGCGGCTTGTTGGCCGGGGCGGGCCCGTCGGCGGACTTCTCCGCGCGGCCGCCGCTCGGCGAGATCGCGAACCACGCGTCGCCGGTGCCGTGACCTGCGGTCTGGCCGAGCTTGAGGTCCTCGTGGAAGTAGTACATCGGCCAGCCGTTGAGCGTGAGCTGCTCGTCGCCCTCCGGGCGGGTCACGGTGCCGACGAGGTCCTCCTCGAGGCCGGCGTCCACCTCGACGCCGTTCGGGGCCAGCACCGGCTGCCACGTCTTCAGGCATCCCTCGACGCAGGTGGTGGTCGGCGGGTCGTTCGAGTCGCGGTCGAAGCGGTAGATGGTGCGGCCCTTGGCGTTCACGAGGAGCGGCGAGAAGCCGTCGAGCTGGGCGATCTTCAGCACCTGCGGCGTGCCGGCGCCCTGGGGCGGTGCCTCGGCGCCCGCGGCGGCGCCGGCCCCGGCCTCGGCGCTGGCGGTGGGCTCGGCGGGGGCCTGGAAGACCGGCTCGGCCTTCGGCGCGGACAGCGCGCAGGCGGAGAGGCTGGCTGCGGCGATCACACCGCCGAGCATGGCGAGGAAGCGGGGAGCTCTCATTTGGACTGTCTCCTCAGGCAGATACGACGGCATTTACGACGGCATTGCGGTGGGTCGTCGCGCCTGGCATAGTCAGCGGGAGCGACGGGATTCGTTTAGCCGCAGGGTGCTCATGGCAGGCAGTGGCAGGAGCGCAGCGGCATTTCCCGGGCACAGCTCATTTCGGTGAGACTGTCGCCAGGGGCGGTGATTTACTTGGTTGGCTCCAATACGACGGGTGGAGCCGGCCGGTTCACGCGCTTTTATTTCCTCATCATCGGCGTGGAGCTCGCGCTCGTGGCGACCGCGCTGATCGTTCCACAGTGGACCCCCACCCGGCCCGGCGCCGCCTACGTCGAGATCTCCGCCGCGCCATACGCCCCCGCCATGCCGGCCGCCCGCGCGTACACGTGGTCCTGCGGGCGCAACGAGGAGGGCCACCGCAACACCGCGAACCTGGTCGTCGCCCCCGGTGTGGCCGGCCCGCCCCACCACGTCCACGAGTATGTGGGTAACCTATCGACCGATGTGGACTCCACCGGCAAGACCCTCGCGGCGGCGGCGACCAGCTGCCCCAACGGCGACCGGTCCACGTACTACTGGCCCGTGCTGCGCACCGGCCAGCGGGCCGGGGAGAGCACTCACGGCGAGATCGCGGAGCCGGTCGCGGTGACGCTCACGGCCTTCGGCAGCCCGGCCGGTCCGGTCGTCGCCACGCCGCCCCTGCTGCGCGGCGCGGTCGGCGACGCCAACACCGCCACCATGCCGGCCGGCCAGGCCACCCGGACCTGGACCTGCTCGGGCACCCCGGACCGCCGCACCGATCGCTACCCGCTCTGCCCTCGCGGCCAGCGGCTGGTGCGGGTCTTCGACTTCCCCAGCTGCTGGGACGGGCGCCGCCTCGACAGCGAAAACCACCGCGCCCACCTGGTCTTCCCGGCGGCGAACGGAGCCTGCCCGCCCGGCACGTTCGCCGTCCCCCGGCTGCGGATCACCGTGGAGTACCGGCGGCCGGACGGCGACCGGTTCGCGATCGACTCCTTCCCGCCGCAGCGCAACGCGCCCCGCACCGACCACGCCTTCTTCGTCAACCTCATGCCCGAGCAGCTGATGGCGCGGGTCGTGCGCTGCCTCAACACAGGAGTTGGATGCGCGTGAACCGGTCCGGGCCGGCGGCCGTACTGATGTTGACTCTCTGAGGAAGGGCGGGACGGCGGATGGCAAGGCGACGGCCACCGACATCCAGCGACGAGGCGCTGGTCCGGTCGCTCTACGAGCAGCACGGCGCGGCGATCCTCGCGTACATCACCAGGATCACGGGGGACCGCGCCCTCGCGGAAGACGTGCTCCAGGAGACCCTCATCCGGGCGTGGCGGCATGCCGAGACCCTGTCCGAGCAGACCGGCTCGATCAGGGGATGGATGTTCACCGTCGCGCGCAACGTCATGACCGACAAAGCCCGAGCCCGGGCCATCCGCCCCATCGAGGTGGCCGAGTCGGCGTCGACCGGGCCGGTCGAGCGCGACCACGCCGACCGGGTGGTCGACTCCATGGTGGCTCTACAGGCGTTGGAGCACCTGTCCGAAGAACATCGCCGCGTCCTGGTGGAGATCTACTTCCAGGGTCGCAGCGTCGCCGAGACCGCCGAGCAGCTCGGCATCCCGGCCGGAACGGTCAAGTCCCGTTCCCATAATGCTTTGAAAAACTTGCGAGAGCTGCTTGTCGGGCGGTCGGCCGCCCTGAAAGGGGCCGCGTGATGAGTGTCGAGGCGCATGACGCGCAGATGCTCGGCGCCTACGTCCTGGAGACGCTGGACCCCGACGAGCGGCGCGATGTCGATGCCCACCTGGCCGAGTGCGAAGTCTGCCGGGCCGACGTGGTGGAGCTTGAGGCGGTGAAGGACTTGCTCCAGGACGTCCCTCAAGAGGCCTTGATGCACGGCCCACCCGACGCCGACCTGGTGCTGCAGCGCACGCTGCGGCAGGTGCGCGAGGAGGTCTCCAAGGAGGTCGCCAGCGCCTCCCGCCGCCGCTGGGTGCCCGCCGTGGCCGCCGCCGCGGTGCTACTGGCCGGCGCGATCGGTGGCGGCGTGGCGCTGGGCCGCGGCACCGCCCCGGAGCAGGTCGCCCAGCTGCCACCGAGCCCGGCACCCACCGTCTCGCCCGACCCGCCCGGCACGCGGGCGGAGTCCACCGTCCAGGGCGACGTACGGATGACCGCCAAGGTGGTGCCGGCCGCCGGCTGGGTGCGGATCAACGCCGCCGTCGCCGGCATCCCCGCCGGTGAGAACTGCCGGATCATCGTCGTCGGCAGCGGCGGCGAGCGCGAGATCGCGGCCGGCTGGATCGTCTCGCCGGCGGGCGAGCAGGGCGGCACCAACCTGAGCGGCAGCGCCTCCGTCGCGATCGACAAGGTGGTGGCGGTCGAAGTCCAGAACACCGCCGGCAAGACCTTCGTAAGACTGGACCTCTAGGGAGGCTTTCCCGGGTCCCCGATCAACGCGCAGGGGCTGGATCAACGCGCGGGGGCCTGGGTCCAGAGGCAGAAGGGGTGACCGGCTGGGTCCAGGTGGACGCGCACGTCCTGCTGGGGTTGGAAGTCGGCCAGCTTGGCGCCGCAGGCCTCGGCGTGAGCGGCGGCCGCGGCCAGGTCGTCGACCTCGATGTCGAGGTGGATCATCATCTGCTGGTCGCCCGGGCCGTGCGGCCACACCGGCGGGACGTATCCCACCTCGGTCTGGAACGACAGGCCGGTCCCGCCCTCGGGCGGGACCAGCTTGACCCAGTCGGGCTCATCCTGCTCGCGGCGCCAGCCGAGCAGGCGCTCGTAGAAGGTGGCCAGCTCGCGGGCGTCGGGCGCGCCGAGCACGGCCGCGGTGAGTGTCATCATCCGTGGAGGCGTCACGCCGAGACTTTAGAGCGGACCGCCGACATGTTCGGGGCGTCGACCTTGCGGTACCGGGCCTGGACCCCGCAGAACAGGGCGTACGCGGCGATGCCCAGCGCCATGACCACCAGCAGCACCGTGCCGTACGCCTGCTCGCGCAGCGTCTCCAGGGTGGCGTCCAGGCCGCGCGCCTTCTCCGGGTCGTAGGTGACCGCGGCGATCGTGAACAGGATGCCGGCGATGCCGTACGCGGCGCCCTTGGCGACGTAGCCCACGATGCCCAGCCGCCGGGCGGTCGTGCGGGCGCGGTGGCTCATCTGGCTGATGAGGAGGTGCTTCTCGAAGCGCTTGCCGACGCCGTACCAGATGAGGCCGGCACCCAGCGCGGCCAGCGCGATGCCGGCCAGGGCGACGAGCCAGCGGCCGCCCGACGAGTTCATGAGGTCGCTGGTCAGCTTCTGCTGCTTGTCGGCGCTCGACGAGGCGGCCGCCTTGACGACCTTGTAGGCCGTCCAGGCGAAGTAGGCGTAGACGAGCGCGCGACCGGCGGAGGCGAGCCGTTCGGCGGTGCGTTCGCCGCCGTGGTCGGCGCGGTGTCCCGCGATCGCCTCGTAGATCTGCCAGATGGTCATCGCGACCAGGCCTACGCCGACGGCGATGACGAGGGTTTTCCCCAGTGGTTGCTCCGCCAGAGTGCGGAGTGCGCCGGACTGGTCGCCCTCCTCGGCCGGCTTGCCGAAGGCGATCTGGAGGATCAACCACGCGAAGAGGAGGTGAACGAGGCCGTAGCCGACGAGGCCGGCCCGCGTTAGCAAGGCAAGGGGGGAGCGGGACATGGCCCAGACATTGACCCCGGCGACAGTTTTCCAAACCTCCGCGTACACGCTGGAGTGCGGTGACTACGAATCGTAGTCGAACCTTAGTGAAAACTTTCCTCTCGGTAACGTTCCACCGAATGGACGTGGCAACCAGCCGGTCGGCTCAGCAGGATGGACCCCGTGCCTGGCCGTCATCGCATGCGAGAACGTTTTCCCGCGGCGGGCGCTATCGCGGCGGCGGTGGCGCTCATTGTTGTCGTGGGCGGTTCCTACTTCGGATATCAGGAGCTTTCGGGCGATAGTTGCAGCGGTCAGGTCAAACTGACCGTAGCCGCGCCGCAGGAGCTCGTGGCCGACGTGCGAGCCGCCGCCGATGCCTGGGTGGCCGATGGGGCCTCCGCCAATGGCGTGTGTGTCGGCGTGGAGGTGAGCGAGACCAATCCCGTCGACTTGGCGGCCGCGCTCGCGGCCAAACACGGCGTGGCGCTGACCGGCGTCGGCGGGGCGAGCGGCAGCACCGCGATCCCCGACGTGTGGATCTCCGACTCCTCGATCTGGCTGAAGCGGCTCCGCGCCGCGGCGCCCGGGTTCACCCCGAGCGACGGCGCCTCCCTGGCGCTCAGCCCGGTCGTGCTCGCGATGCCCGAGCCGGTGGCGAAGGCCGCGGGTTGGCCGGACAAGAAGGTCAACCTGACCGGCCTGCTCCAGCAGATCCTCACCGGCAGCGGCCTGCGCGCCGGCATCGTCGAGCCGACCCGCGACGCGGCCGGCATGTCCGGCCTGCTCGCGCTCGCCGCGGCGGCACGCCAGGTGGGCGGCAACTCCCAGGAGACGCAAACCGCGGCGCTCCGCCTGCTCGGCGCCGGTCGATCCGCCGTGCGCGACGACCTGACGGCGAAGTTTCCGCAGGCGGCCGACCAGGCCTCCATCACCACCGGCCTCGGGGTGGCGGCACTGTCCGAAGAGGACGTGATCCGGTACAACGCGAAGAAGCCGCCGGTGCCGCTGGCCGCCGTCTACCTGGATCCCGCGCCGGTGCCGCTCGACTACCCGTACGCGGTGATGCCCGGCACCGACCCGGACAAGACCGCCGCGGCGGACTCGCTGCACAAGGCGCTCAACCAGGCCGGGTTCCGCGACCGGCTCGGCGCGCTGGGGCTGCGCGGCCCGGACGGCTCGGGCGGCAGCGGCTTCGCCACGCCCACGGGCGGCCCGGCGAAGACCGCGTTGCCGGCCGCGGCGGGCGAGGGCGGTGCGGCGGCCATCAAGGCGGTCGACGACACGCTGGGCGCGTGGGCGACCGTGACCGCGCCGGCCCGGATGCTCGCCGTCTTCGACGTCTCCGGCACGATGCGCGGCCCGGTGCCGAGCGCCGGCGGCGCCACCCGCATGGAGGTCACCAAGGAGGCGGCCCGCCGGGGCCTGGCGCTCTTCGGCGACGACTGGGCGGTCGGCGTGTGGATCTTCTCCACCAACCTGGGCGGCGGCCGGGACTGGCGCGAGCTCGCCCCGATCGGCCCGCTGGCCAGCACGCGCGGCACCCTGCTCCAGGAGATCGCGAAGATCCAGCCCAAGCAGAACGGCGACACCGGCCTCTACGACACGCTCGCCGCGGCGTACGAGGAGGTGCAGGACGGGTGGCAGGCCGGCCGGGTCAACTCGGTGCTGATCCTCACCGACGGCATCGGCAACGACGACCCCGAGGGCGGCCTCTCGCTGCCCGCGCTGCTCAACCGGCTGGAGGAGCTCAAGGACCCGAAGCGGCCGATCCAGGTGATCATCTTGGGGCTGGGCGACGCGGTCAACCGGGGTGCCCTCGACCAGATCACCCGCACCACCGGCGGTGGGGTGCTGATCGCCGCGGACCCGGCGCAGATCGGCGCCACGTTCCTCAAGGGCATCTCGCTGCGCCCGACCGGCAGCTGAGGCACCTCGCCCGGCGTCCATCGTGGACGCCGGGCGGTGCCGCGGCTCAGCAGTGCCAGGGGGCGCTCTCGTCGAGCGTGGCGCGCGGCTGGGTGAGGCTGTACCAGTTGCCCGAGTCGTCGCGGAAGATCGCCTCGATCCCGTACGGCCGCTCCTGCGGCTCCTGCACGAACGTGACGCCCCGCTCCACCAGCGTCTTGTACTCGGCGTGGCAGTCGTCGGTGTTGAACGCCCCGGCGCCCAGCACCCCCTTGGCGATCAACGCCTTGAGCTGCTCGGCCGACTCCGGGTCGAGCGAGGGCGGGCCGGGCACCATGAGCGTGAGCTGGAGCTCCGGCTGGTCCTTGGCGCCGACGGTCACCCACCGCATGCCGCCCTCGCCGAGCGTCATGTCGGTGCGCTCCTCGAGGCCGAGCTTGTCGATGAAGAACGCCTTGGCCGAATCCTGGTCGAGCACCCAGACGGTGGCGATGCCGAGTCCCGTGATCATGATTTCGCTCCTGGTCGGATGGGCTTGTCACGACCCACGCTAGGGCCGCCGCCGGGCATCGGGCTTCTCGAAAGTTGCGAAGCCGCCGGCCCAGAACATCACGAAACATCCGGGTATCGCCGCTGGCGCCCCCGCGCGGGCCTCGCGCCGGAACCGCGTCGGCGTCACCCCCACGATCTGCTTGAACCGCGTGCAGAACGTGCCCAGGCTCGTGAAGCCCACCAGCAGGCACACCTCGGTCACGGTGAGGTTGGCCGAGCGGAGCAGCTCCTGGGCCCGCTCGATGCGGCGGCGGCTGAGGTACTGGCCGGGCGTCTCGCCGTACGCGGCGCGGAAGAGGCGCACGAAGTGGTAGCGCGAGTAGCCGGCGTGCGCGGCCACCGCGTCCAGGTCGATGGGGGTGGACCAGTCGCGGTCCATGGCGTCCTTCGCCATCCGCAGCAGGCGCAGCTGGGGCAGCGCGATCATCGCCACCATGCCCGTCATCCTGGCACAGGGGGCTTCCGCGAGGGGACCTTCCGCAGCGCGACCACGCCGACCGCGAGCCAGACCAGGTTGAGCGCGGCGGAGGGCCAGGCACCGTGCGCCGCGCCGTTGAGCAGCAGGCAGTGGACGCGCTCCACTCAGTCGCCGCCGGCCTGGGTGGCTAGGACCGCGTCGCTCACGGCCGCCTGGTGGCGGGCCCCGTCGTGGCCGGGCAGGAGCAGGTTGGTCAGGTACGCGAAGGCGAGCCGCCGGGTCGGGTCGGCCCAGGCGAGGCAGCAGTTGCTGCCGTTGTGGCCGAACGTCAGCGGGCCGCTCAGCCGCCCCATCGGCCGGCTACTCGCCGGGTCGTCCGCCGGCCCGCCCAGCTGAAACCCCTCCGACCAGCGGATCGCCAGCCGCAGGAAGCGATCCACCTCGCCCTCGCTGGACGGGCGGCGGGCGGCCTCGATGGTCTCCGGCGCGAGCACGCGTACCCCGTCGAGCGTGCCGCCGTCGACGAGCATCTGGTAGAAGCGCGCCACGTCGCGGGCGGTGGCCGAGACGCCCGCCGCGGGCACCACCGCGCGGCGGGTGGCGCGGCGGTTGAGGTAGGCGGCGCTGACCCGCGCGCCGCTCACGCCGCGTACCGGCACGCGCCGCGGCCACAGCCGGTCGGGCAGGCCGAGGTGGGTGTCGCCGAGCCCGAGCGGGTCGAGCAGCTCGCCGCGCAGCAGCTCCTCGACCGGGGCACCACCCACCCGGCGGGCCACCTCGCCGAGCAGGAAGCCGTAGCTGAGCAGGTGGTAGGCGGGCACCTGGCCGGGCGCGTACCGGGGGCGGGCCTGTTCGAGCGCGCGGACCGAGCGGCGCCAGTCGGTCATCGCGAGCGCGTCGCCGGCCACGCTCCGCGCGACCGGCAGCCCGGCCCGGTGCTGGAGCACGTGCCGCACGGTGATCCCGCCCTTGTCCCGCTGGGCGAACTCCGGCCAGTACGCGGCCACCGGCTCGTCCAGGGACAGCAGGCCCCGCTCGGCGAGCCGGTGGACGAGCAGTGCCACGTACGGCTTGCTGGTCGAGAAGATCCAGAAGAGCGACTCCGGCGCGCACCCGACCGCCGCGTCGATGACGACCCGCCCGTCGCGGATGACGCAGAGCTGGGCCGCGGCACCCCGGCGGCGGATGAGATCCCGCGGATCATCCATCGCCGCCCACGGTACCGATGGGTGGTGAAAGCTTTTTGACACCGCCGACCCCTACGATCTCTGGCCATGGGCAGGACGCATTCCTACGAGGTCGGCGTGCGGTGGACCGGCGACCGAGGCACCGGCACCAGCGGCTACCGCGACTACGGCCGCGACCACGACATCGAGGCGGACGGCCGCCCAGGTCTGGAAGGCAGTGCCGACCCCACCTTCCGCGGTGACAAGACGCGGTGGAACCCGGAGCTCCTCCTGGTCGCCGCCCTCGCCGAGTGCCACATGCTTTCGTACCTGCACCACTGCGCGGTCGCCGGTGTCGTCGTGACCGCTTACGCCGACGCGGCCCTCGGGTCGATGGAGCAGGAGGGCAACGGCGGGCACTTCACCGAGGTCGTGCTCCGCCCGCGGGTCACGGTCGCGTCGCCTGACATGGTCGATGCCGCGGTACGCCTGCACGAGGACGCTCACCGCGACTGCTTCATCGCGAGCTCGGTCAATTTCCCGGTGCGGCATGAGCCCGCCGTCCGGGCCGAGGCGGTAGCGTAACGCGCCGTGCTGCTGGAGGCCATCGCGGAGATCGCCACGCATGACGTGACGCTGGCGCCCGGCGACCCGCACGCCGAGGCCGGCAATAGCCACTGGCTCGACGCCCCATCGGTCGAGCGCGCCATGCTCACGGTGCCGGAGGTGGTCCGCGCGTTCCGCGCGACCGTCGCCGCGCTCCGCCTGCGGGTGGGCGGCCCGGCCGTCTTCTACGTCTGGCACGACGACCGTGCCGGCCAGCTCCGCTGCGGGATCACCTCCCGCCCGGCGCACGACCTCCCGTTCGGGAGCGACTACCGGGCGACCGGCGACCTGGCCTCGATCGTGGCGGGCTACCTGCTCGCCGACCCCAAGGCCGCCTTCCCGGCCGAGATCGACCTCACGGCGGACGACCCGGCCCCGACCGACGACCCACCACTGCTGGTCTGGACCTGCCCGCTGTAAGCCCCGGCGGTCTCCTAGCGGAGCGGCCGGAAGCCGGCGCGGACCTCCTCCGTGAAGAGCTGCGGCTGCTCCCAGGCGGCGAAGTGCCCGCCCTTGTCGAGCCGGTTGTAGTGGATCAGGTTCGGGTACGCCCGCTCCGCCCAGCTCTGCGGGGCCTGGTATAGCTCGTCCGGGAAGACGCTCACGGCCACCGGGACGGAGACACCCTTCACGTCGAAGAAAGGCAGCTTGTTCTCCCAGTAGAGACGCCCGGCGGAAACACCCGTGTTCGTCAGCCAGTAGTGCGTGATGTTGTCGAGGATGTCGTCACGCGTGAGGCCCTCACCGCGCCCGTCGAAGACGCGTGTGATCAGGTCCAGGCTGGCCGAGTCGTGGTCGAGAATCCAGGCGGCGAGTCCGACGGGTGAGTCGGCGATCCCGTACAGCGTCTGCGGGCGGGTGCCCATCTCGAGCGCGTAGGCCACGTCGATCGAGAAGAACGCCTTCAGCTTGTCGTACAGGCGCAGCTCCTCATCGGACAGACCCGACGGCGGCGGCGCGCCCGACTGGGCCGCCGTGGAGATGTCGGCCGGCACCGTCCCCGGCAGGTTGGTGTGGATGCCGAGCAGCTCCGGCGGTGCTTGCACCCCCATCTGGTCGACGATCTGCGCACCCCAGTCGCCGCCCTGCGCCACGAAGCGCGCGTAGCCCAGGCGCTTCATCAGCTCCGTCCAGGCACTGGCGATGTGCTCGGGGCCCCAGCCCGTCGTGGTCGGCTTGCCGGAGAACCCGTAGCCCGGCATCGACGGCACCACCACGTGGAACGCGTCCGAGGCACTCGCGCCGTACGCCGTGGGGTTGGCCAGCCGGTCGATGATCTTCAGCTGCTCGATGACCGAGCCAGGCCAGCCGTGCGTGATGATGACCGGCAGCGCGTCCTCGTGTGGCGACTGGACGTGGATGAAGTGGATGTCTAGCCCGTCGATCTTGGTGATGAACTGCGGCAGGGCGTTCAGCCGCGCCTCGACCTCGCGCCAGTCGTAGTCCGACGCCCAGTAGCGGGCGAGCTCCTGGATCGTCTGGAGCTGCACCCCCTGCGACTGATCCGGCACGGTCTCCTTGTCGGGCCAGCGCGCGCCCTTCACCCGCGCGCGCAGCTCGTCGAGCTCCGCCTCGGGGACCTCGACCGTGAACGGCCGGATTCCGGTGGTACCCGGTGATGCCTTGGTGGTGGCGGACATGCGGTCTCCCTTCCCGTTTCTGCCGTGACAACGGGTGTGCCCGCCACGATGATCCGCACGCGCCATCGGGAGGGGGCCGGTCCGCACCATTCACCAACCCGGCCACCGCGATCGTTCGGGCCATTCGGCGCATCGGGCGGGTGGCGGCTCACTCGGTGCGCAGGCCGTCGGGGCGCATCAGGCGCCACAGCGGCGGCAGGCTCAACAGCGTGACCACCGCCATCACCGCCGCCGCCAGGCCCACCGAGAGGCCGACCACCGGCCAGCTGACGGAGAACGTCACGCTCACCATGCGCAGCAGCACCGCGCCCAGGGCCAGGCCGAACACGATCGCCAGCGCGAGACCCAGCACCACCGGTACGACCGTCTGCCAGACCACCGACCAGGCGAGCGTGCCGCGGCGGGTGCCCACCGCGATCAGCATGGCGAGCAGGCGGCGGCGCTCGCGCAGGTGCTCCAGCACGCCCACCAGCAGGCTGGCGCCGACGAGCAGGAGGGTGACCACCGTGCCGGCGTAGAGGCCGCGGCGGATGTTGGTGAAGCGGCGCGCCTCCTGGGTCTCGGCGAGCTCGCCGACGTAGGCGAGCGGGCTGACGCCGGCGGCCGCGTTGCGGACGTGCTCGATGGAGTCCCGGTCGCCCCGGTCGGTCCGGACGAACACGTTCGCGGTCAGCGGCCCGAGGCGGCCGGCGTCGAGCGCGGCCGGCGTGGCGAGCACGCCGCGGCGGGTCCAGCCGGCCGGGTCCGCGCGCACCTGGACCCGGCGGGCGCCCGCCGGCACCGTCCACTGTGTCCCCGCGTGGCCGAGGGACAGGCGGTCGCCCACCGCCACGTCGCCGTCGCTCACGAAGACGTCGCCGTCCTCGCAGCCGTCCACATCGGCCAGCTCGGCGAGGGCCGCGCAGTCTCCGATGTGGACCTCGACGATCCGGTCCTCCCCGCCGGTCGGGCTCGCCGTCGCCTGGAGGGTGCCGGTCACCTTCGCGGCGCCGAGGGCGGCGGCCAGCCGCGCGGTGGCGTCCCCACCATCCTCGGTCGACATCTGCACGAACGCCTGCGCGCGGCGCGTGTCCTCCCCGGTGGCCGAGGTGTACTCGTGCTGCGCGGCGGCGAAGAGCATCTGCAGTCCGATCGTGCCGGCGACGGCGACCGCGATGCCGTTGACCAGGCGGGCGGAGGTGGCGCTGTCCAGCTGGAGCCGGCGGACGGCGAGCTGCCACGGGACGGCGCCGCCGCGCATCCGGCGTACCACCAGGTCGATCAGCCACGGCAGGAGGGTGACCGCGCCGATCAGCAGGAGCGTGGCGCCGGCCGCGATCTGGTATCGGCTGTCTTTGGTGGCGGTGCGGACGTCGCCGAAGAGCGGGTACAGCAGCGCGATGCCCAGCACCGGCAGGATCAGCCGCCACCACAGCCGGCGGCGGGTGTTGGCCGCGCGGCGGACCACGCCGAGCGGCTCGATTACGACCCCGCGCAGCGCGATCATGCTCACCACCACGGCGAGGGTGGGCACGGCGAACGTGATGACCAGCGCCGCGATGAGGCTGGGGCGGATGTCGCCGGCGAAGACGCTGAGGTCCCAGAGCGTGACCAGCGGCACGAGCTGGCGGCCGAGCGCGAAGAGCAGCCCCCCGACCGCGACGCCGAGCAGCGCGCCCGCGGCCGCCTCGCCGGCGGCGATCCGCCGGGTCATCCGCCGGTCCGCGCCGACCAGGCGGAAGGCGGCCATCCGCCGGTCGCGGCGCTCGCCGCCGAAGCGCACGGCCGCGCCGAGGAAGACCGCGATGGGCAGCAGCAGCACGACAAAGATGATCACGACGAGCAGCATGAGCACGGGCCCGATGGCCTCGCCCTCCGTCGTGGCGCCGAACCCGTCGACGCGGCTGCCCCGGTCCACGGTCAGCGAGTCGCTGCCGAGGTAGAAGGCCAGCTCGCCCGGGCCGGCCAGCCCTTCGTCGCCGATCGTGCCGACCACCCGCGCGCCGCCCAGGCGGGGCGCGAAGAGCGCGCCGTCGCCGGACTCCAGCAGGTCGCGCAGCGCGGGCGAGACGACCACCTCGCCGGCCTGGGGGAGTGCGGCGACACCCGGCGGCGCCGGCGCCCGCGGGCCTTCCGGTCGCACGATCCGGCCGAGCACGGGCACGCCGCGAAACTCGGTGTCGACCCCGGCGACCAGCAGCATGGTCGGGCCCGCCGCCAGCGGCTCCCCGCCGCGGATGTCGCGGGCGTCGCCGCGCGCCTGCCGCGCGTCGAGCGCGCCGGGCACCGAGGCGGCGAGCAGCAGCATGGCCACCCCGATGCCCACGCCGATCGCGGTGAGCACGGCCCGCGTCCACCCGTCGCGCCCGCCGGCGAAGGCCAGCCGCGCCCCCATCAACAGGTCGGCGATCCCCTTCATGAGGCCAGCCGGGCCAGGTCGCGGGTGCGGCCGTCGCGGACCACGACCTCGCGATCCGAGTACGCCGCGACGCGCGCCTCGTGCGTCACCAGCACCACCGCCGCGTGCGTCTCGCGGGCGGCCGTGGTGAGCAGGCGCATGACCCGCTCGCCGTTGAGTGAGTCGAGCGCCCCCGTCGGCTCGTCCGCGAAGATCACCTTGGGTGCGGTGACCAGCGCGCGGGCCACCGCGACCCGCTGCCCCTGCCCGCCGGAGACCTCGCCCGGCCGCTTTCCGGCGACGTCGCTGACCTCCAGGCGCTCCAGACACTCGGCCGCCCGCCGCTCCGCCACCCGCCGGCGCACCCGCTCCAGCCGCAGCGGCAGCGCCACGTTTTCCAGGCAGGTCAGCTCCGGCACGAGCTGCCCGAACTGGAACACGAACCCGAACTGGGCCCGGCGCAGGGCGCTCCGCTCGCCGTCGCCCATCAGCGAGACCTCCCGCCCTTCGTAGAAGACGCGACCGGAGTCGGGGCGCACGATGCCCGCGACGCAGTGCAGCAGCGTCGACTTGCCCGAGCCGGACGGGCCCATCACGGCGACCACCTCGCCCGCGCCGAGCTCCAGCGAGGCCCCGTCGAGCGCGGGCGTCGCGCCGAACGACTTGCGCAGGTCGTCGGCGACCAGGAGGGATGTCACGCCGACACCTCCCTGGCCAGGTCGTCGAGCCGGGCGGCGGTGAGCTCGAGCCACCGCAGGTCGGCCTCCAGGTGGAAGAGCGCGTGGTCGCAGATCAGCTGCTCGGCGAGGTCGCCGCCGCCCTTGCGCCGGGTCAGCTCGCGCATCAGCCGCAGGTGCTCGGCCCGCTGGGAATCCAGCAGGTCGGCCGCCGGCCGGCCGGTGAGCAGCGCGAGCACCACCTTGGTGTAGAGCGTGTTCTGCAGGTAGGGCTCCGGCCTTTCCGGCTCGGTCAGCCACCGGGACACGTCGGTCACGCCGGCGTGGGTGATCGCGTAGCGCTTGCGCTCCGGACCGCCGCCCGGCTCCACGCTGTCGACCTCCACGAGGCCGTTTTTCAGCAGGCGGGAGAGCGTGGCGTAGACCTGCCCGAAGTGCAGTGGGCGGCTGCGGCCGAAGCGCTCGTCGTAGGCCCGCTTCAGGTCGTATCCGTGGCGTGGGCTCGACTCCAGCAGCCCCAGGAAGGTCTGTCCGATCGACATGGCGAGCACTGTACACCATGTCTATACGCGGCATGTATAGACGAGGTGTAGTCAGGGAGATGTCCGGTTCTTGACGCTGATGGACACCAATCCGACGAGGGGGTGGCGGCGAACTATGGGTGCCTTGACTGGGGAGGGTGACGGGGATGGACGCTTGGCCGTTCGTTGGACGGGACGGGGAACTGGCGGCGATCGGGAGCGCCTTCGCGGGGTCCGATGTGGACGCCGTGGTGGTCGCCGGGCCCGCCGGGGTGGGGAAGACCGCGCTGGTCCGCGAGGCGCTCGGCCGCCTCCGCGACGCGGGATGCCGGACCGAATGGGCCGCGGGCACCCGCGCCGCGGCGAGCATCCCGTTCGGCGCGGTGGCCCAGCTGGTGCCACCGGACTGGCGTCCGGCCGGCGGGCCGCTCGGCGTGCTCCGCGCGGTGGCCGCCCACGTCGGGGGCTGGGGCGGCCGCCACCGCGTGGCGCTCGGCGTCGACGACGCGCACCTGCTCGACGACCCGTCGGCGGCGCTGGTCGCGCACCTGGTGGCCGAGCGGCTGGCGTTCGTGGTGCTGACGCTGCGCGCCGGCGAGCCGGTCCCGGACGCGGTCACCGCCCTGTGGAAGGAGGAGCACGCCGAGCGGCTCGACCTCGCCGGGCTGCCCACCGCCGACGCCGACCGGCTGCTCGACCGCGCCCTGGACGGGCGCATCGACGGCCTCACCCGCCGGCGCATGACCGAGGCCGCGGCCGGCAACCCGCTCGCGCTGCGTGAGCTGGTCCACGGTGGACTGTCCGGCGGCGCGCTGCGCGCCCGGTACGGCGTGTGGCGCCTCGACCCCGGCTTCCAGCCCCGCACCCGGGTCACCGAGCTCGTCGCGCAGCACCTCGTCGGGCTGGACGCGGCCACCCGGGTGGTCGTCGAGCTGGTCGCCGAGGGGGAGCCGGTGTCGCTGCACGCGCTGGAACGGCTCGCCGACGCCGCCTCCATCCGCGCCGCCGAGGACAGCGGCCTCGTCGCCGTGGCCCGCTCCGGCGCGCGGGTCGAGGCACGGCTGGCGCACCCCCTCTACGGCGAGGTGCTCCGCGCCGGCCTGCCGACCACCCGGGCCCGCGCGGTCCGCCGCCGGCTGGCCGAGGCACTGCTCGCCACCCCCATGCGACGCCGCGGCGACGCGCTGCGGGCGGCGCAGTGGCAGGTGGACGGCGGGTCGGTGACCAGGCCCGACGTGGTACGCCTCGGCGCGCGCCAGGCCATCGGCTGGTCCGACCTGGCGCTCGCCGAGCGGCTGGCCCGCGCCGCCCGCGACGCCGAGCCGGGCATCGAGGCCGACGTGCTGCTCGCCGAGATCCTGGAGTACCGCGGCAAGAGCGCCGAAGCCATCGCGCTGCTCGCCGACGAGCCACCGCCCGGGACCGCCGACCCGGTGCTGTGGGCGGTCACCCGCGCCGAGACCCTCTACTGGGGGCTCGGCAGCGCGGCCGGCGCCGAACGGGTGCTCGCCGGCTGGGGCGACCTCGCCGACGGGACGCTCTCGTGGATCCGCATGTTCGACGGCCGCTGCGTCGAGGCGCTCGACGCGGCCGGCCGGGTGCTCGACCGCCCCGACGCCCACCCGCAGGGCGTCATCTGGGCGACCGCGGGCGGCACCGCCGCGGCCGGCTTCCTCGGCCGGCTGGGCGAGTCCGCCACCATCCGCGAGTGCGGGATGCCGGTCGCGATCGCCTACCGCGAGCCGATGCCCTGGGGCGTGAACGAGATCGAGATCGCCGACTGCCTCGCCCACCTCGCCGCCGGCGACCTCGTGCGGGCGCGGGCGATCGCCGACCACGGGTACCGGCAGTCGGTCGAGGCCGGCGTGCCGATGATGGTCAGCGGCTGGGCCCTCTTCGGCGGGCTCGTCGCCGCCGCGCAGGGCCACCTCCACGTCGCCGGCGCGCTGCTGCGCGAGGCGGTGGCGGGCTTCGAGGAGAACGACACCTTCCGCTTCCGCCGCCACTGCGCCGCCGCGCTGGCCGCGGTCACCGCGCTGGGCGGCGACCCCGACGAGGCGGCACACTGGCTGGCCGAGGCGGGCGGGGCCGGCGCCGGCCCCAACCGGGTCTTCGCGCCATGGCAGGAGCTCTCCGGCGCCTGGGTGGCCATGTCCCGCGGCGCCCAGGCCGACGCGCTCGCGGCCGCCCGCCGGGCCGCCGACCTGGCCCGCGACATCGCACTGCCCACGGTGGAGGCCGCCGCGCTGTACGACGCCGGCCGGCTGGGCGGCACGATCGACCGCAAGCGCCTGGACGCCCTCGCCGCCCGGCTGGGCACACCCTTCGCGCAGGCACTCGCGCTGGCCGGGCAGGGCCTCTCGCGGGGGGACGGCGGGCCGCTGGCCCGCGCGGCGGAGACCTTCGAACGGCTGGGGCACGACCTGCTCGCCGCCGAGGCCGGCACGACCGCCGCCCGCCTGTTTCGGCGCGCGGGCCGGCGCGGCCAGGCCCACCTGGTGCGCGGCCGCTCGGAGAGCGCCCGCTCGCGGTGTGCCACCGCCCGCACCCCGCTGCTTGTCAACGACGAGGTGGCCGAGCTGCTGACGGCCCGCGAACGCGAGGTCGTGCTGCTGGCCGCCCACCACAGCAGCAAGCACATCGCCGAACGCCTGGGCCTGGAGGTCAAGACCGTCAACAACCACCTGGCCCGGGCCTACGCCAAGCTGGGCATCTCCAGCCGCGCCGAAGTCCGCGCCCTCCTAGGCGGCTGACCCCGCCCCTCTTCGTCCCACCCTCCATAGTCATCGGGCGCGGGAGTCGCTTTGTGTCAACCCAGCGTCGCGATCAACCAGGATCGTCGCCGGTTACGTCAGTAGATCGTGGTAGACGATAAGCAGGCAAAGCACCCACTACCCAGGGCAACGAAGACCGCGACCATCGAAGCAGGGTGAGGCCGCGGGAGCAGCGGTCTGGACCACGGCGGGCGTCGCGGTAGCTCGGATCGTGGATCAGACCTAGCCTCCTAGGATGCCGTATTGACAGTGGTGGTCGTTAATCTGGGCGGCATGCTGCTCAGGGGTATCTATCGGGCAATGCCCGCAGCCGCGGTCGCCGCCGTCCTGGCCACGACCGCCACCGCTTCGCCCGCCGCCGCGCACCAGGGTCGCGACTCTGGGCGTTGGGCGGGGGGCTGGGGGAGCGCGCTGATCGCGCCGTTCCCCGATTTCTTCGGCGAGCCAAACTGGTCCGGCGGCTTCGACGACCACTCGGTGCGCCAGATCGTGCGGCTCAGCCGCGGCGGCTCGACGGTGCGGATCCGGGTGTCCAACGTGTACGGTGACCGGCCGCTGCACCTCACCGGGGCCACCGTCGGCCGCGCGGCGGAGGGCGCGGCGGTGCGGGCGGGCTCGCTCCGGTCGGTCACGTTCCGGGGGCGGCAGTCCACCGTGTTGCCGGCCGGCCGGGAGGCCGCGTCGGACACGGTGGCGCTGCGCGTCTCGCCGCTGGAGCGGCTGACCGTGACGCTCTACTTCGAGGGGCCGACCGGGCCGGTGACGTTCCACCCGTTCGCCACCGCGACCGTGTATCGGGCGGACGGCGACCACCGCTTCGACCGGGACGCCGGGGCGTTCGACGAGACCTCCGGCTCCTCCTACTATCTGTCCGGTGTGGACGTCAGCGGGCCGACGAAGGGGGGCCGGGGCACGGTGGTGGCCTTCGGCGACTCGATCACCGACGGGGCGCTGTCCACGATGGACTCCGACAATCGCTATCCGGACGAGCTGGCCGAGCGGCTGGTGACGGCGGGCCGGCCGACCGGCATCGTCAACGCCGGCATCGGTGGCAACAAGGTGCTGACCGACACACCCGGCTTCGGCACGGCGGCGGTCGAGCGCTTCCGGCGCGACGCGCTGAGCCAGCCTGGCGTGCGCACCGTCATCGTGCTGGAGGGCATCAACGACATCGGTGCCGGTGAGGCGGCCGGCACGCCGGTGACCGCGGCGCAGCTGATCGCCGGCCACCAGGCGCTCATCCGCGCGGCGCACTGGCGCGGCGTGCGGATCGTCGGGGCCACGCTCACGCCGTCGAAGGGCTGCCCCTACCCCGGCTACGACACCGCCCGCGGCGAGGCGGTGCGTGACGCGCTCAACGAGTGGATCCGCACCAGCGGCGAGTACGACGCGGTCTTCGACTTCGACCGGGCGCTCGCCGACCCGACCGACCCGGATCGGATGCGCGCCGAGTACGACGCGGGCGACGCGCTGCACCCCAACGACGCCGGCATGCGCGCGATGGCCGACGCGGCCGACCTCGACCTGCTGTAGAGCCACCGGGCGGCCCGTTGGGAGGCGGGCCGCCCACGCGCGTGGCTGAGGGAGCGCGGCTGTCGTAGCCTGGCGGGGAGTCCGAGCCCCTGGTGTACGGAGGATGCGGCGTGATCAAGCCCCGACGGCGCTGGCTGGCCATGCCTGCCGCGCTGGTCCTGGCCCTGCCCGTGACGGCCTGCGACTCGGGTGGTGACGAGGCGCCCGCGGCCAACGAGCCGGCCACCACCACCGCGCCGGCCACCCCGGACGCGCCCGCCGACAGCGGCCTCTACTTCTACCCGCCGGTCAAGGGCGCCACCTTGGAGTACACGCTGGGTGGCGTGGTCAGCGGCACCACCTCGGTCACGGTGGACAGTGTCACCGAGGGCGCGGACGGGCGCACGGTGACCGTGACCGAGAAGGGCACCGCCCCCGCCGCCAAGCGGGAGTTCGTGACCGGGACCGACGGCGGGCTGATCGTCGACATCGGGGCGTTCGCCGCGTCGGCCGCCGGCTTCACCGTGGAGGGTGCCGGCGAAGACGTGACGGTGCCGCCGGTCGCCGATCTGGAGGCCGGGAAGAAGGGCACCGGCCGCACCGCCGTCGAGGTGAGCGGCCCGGGGCTCGATGGTAGGAGCCAGCCGGTGACCTACACCGTGACCGGCACCGGCGTCGAGCCGGTGACCGTGCCGGCGGGGAGCACCGAGGCGTTCGTGGTGACGCTCGACCTCGACCTCGGGGCGGGCTTCGCCGGCGTGACCGAGGCGAGCGGGAAGTTCTGGCTCCGGCCCGGCTTCGGCCTGGTCCGGCAGGAGGTCACGATCTCCGGCTTCACGCTGACCTCGGAGTTGGCGAAGTCCTCCGTCCCACTCTGAGGCAGGGACGCGCTCTGAGAGAGTAGGGGGCATGGCGAAGCCGGCGATCATCGAGGTCGCCGGCCGCGAGGTGACGATCACCAACCCCGACAGAGTGGTGTTCGCGGCCGGCGGTCACACCAAGCTCGACCTGGTCAACTACTACCTCGGCGTGGCCGACGGCGCGCTGCGCGGCGTGCGGGGGCGGCCGATGGTGCTCAAGCGGTTCGTGAAGGGCATCGACGAAGAGGCGATCTGGCAGAAGCGGGCGCCGACCAAGCGGCCCGGCTGGATCGAGGTCGCCGAGCTCAAGTACGCCTCCGGCCGTTCGGCGGAGGAGACCGTCGTCCGCGACGCCGCCGCCCTGGCCTGGGTGATCAACCTGGGCTGCGTCGACCTCAACCCGCACCCGGTGCTCGCCGAGGACCTCGACCGCCCCGACGAGCTGCGCATCGACCTCGACCCGGTGCCGGGCGTGGAGTGGCGCCAGATCGTCGACGTGGCGATGGTGGCCAAGGAGGTGCTGTCCGACTACGGGCTGACCGGTTGGCCCAAGACATCCGGCTCGCGCGGCTTCCACATCTTCGTGCGGATCGAGCCGCGCTGGCTGTACCGGGACGTGCGCCTCGCCGCCGAGACCGTCGCCCGCGAGGTGGAAAACCGGGCGCCCGACCTCGCTACCAGCAAGTGGTGGAAGGAGGAGCGGCAGGGCGTGTTCGTCGACTTCAACCAGAACGCGAAGGACCGCACCGTCGCCTCCGCCTACTCGGTGCGCCCCACCCAGGACGCCCGCGTCTCCACGCCGCTGGCCTGGGCGGAGGTGCCGGAGTGCCGGCCGGAGGAGTTCACGTTGCCGGTGGTGCGCGAGCGGTACGCGGCCATCGGCGACCCGTGGGAGGGCATGGACGCCTCGTCCGGTTCGCTCGACGGGCTGCTCGACCTGGCCAAGCGCCTCGGCCCGGCGGAGAAGCCGCCGAAGGGCACCGGCCGCCGCCAGTCGAGCATGCCGCTGATCGAGATCGCCCGCGCGAAGACCAAGGACGAGGCCCTCGCGGGGCTGGAGCGGTGGAAGGCCCGCCATCCGTCCACCGTGGAGCAGCTGGAGCCGGCGGACGTGCTGGTGGACGGGATGCGGGGGCGCAGCTCGATCTGGTACCGCATCCGCGTCAACCTCCAGCACGTGCCCGAGGGGGAGCGGCCCGAGCAGGAGCCGCTCGAGGTCGACTACGACCCCTGGGAGGGGATGGGCCCGCCGCGATAGCCACGGCCGCGGTTGCCGCTCATACCCTGACGGCCTCGCGCGCCTCCGCCCGCCGGGGTGCGCGGCGGCGGACCCCGGCGGCCATCACGGCCGCGCCGATCAGCGCGCCCACGACCGGCACGACCAGCCCCGCGCGGTAGCCGTCCAGCGCGTTCCCCGCCTCGGTGGCGGCCACGGTGACGGCGGTGACCAGGGCCAGCCCGAGCGCGCTGCCAAACTGGAACGAGGAGTTCAGCAGCCCACCGGCCACCCCCTGCTCCGACTCGTCGACCCCGTCGGTGGCGGCGATCGTGAGCGGCCCGTAGGCCAGCGCGAACGCCAGGCCGGTGAGGATCAAGGTCGGGAGCATCATCGGGTACGTCCAGTCGGCGCCCAGCGGCAGGAACAGCGCGTAGGCCAGGGCCGCCAGCAGGAAGCCGCCGAGGATCACGCGGACGTTGCCCCACCGCTCGACCAGCTTGGGCGTGAGCGTCGGCGCGAGGACCGCGTCGATGCCCATGATCATGAGTGTGAGCCCGGTCTGCACGGTCGACCAGCCACGCAGCTCCTGCAGGTAGAGCACGGTGATGAACTGGAATCCGAAGAACGAGCCGGTCAGCGCCATCGCGCCTACGTTGGCGCGGACCAGCGGGCCGGAGCGCAGCAGGCCCAGGCGCACCAGGGGAGCCGCCGACCGCCGCTCGATCGCCACGAACGCGGCCAGCAGCGCCACGCTCGCCGCCAGCGTGGCCACGGTCCAGCCGGCGTGGACGTCCGGCGCGCGCACCACCGTGAGTACCAGCAGCAGCATCGCGGCGGTGATGGTGGTGGCGCCGGCGAGGTCGAAGCCTTGGTTCGCCGGGGTCGCGCGGGCGGCCGCGGCCCTGGGTAGCAGGCGGACACCGGCCACGAGGATCGCGGTGGCCAGGATGACCGGGGCGAAGAACACCCAGCGCCAGCTAGCCGCCGTCAGCAGCCCGCCGACCACCATGCCGAGCGAGAAGCCACCGGCGGCGGTGCCCGCGTACACGAGGAGGGCCTTGTTGCGCGGCGGCCCCTCCGCGAACGTGGTCGTGATGATCGACAGCCCGGCCGGCGTCATGAACGCGGCCGCCACCCCGGTCACGAAGCGCGCCGCGATCAGCACCCAGCCATCCGTCGCCAGCCCGCCCAGCCCGGAGAAGAGGATGAACACCCCGAGGCACGCCAGGAACACCCGGCGCCGCCCCCAGAGGTCGGCCGCGCGCCCGCCGAGGAGCATGAAGCCGCCGTACCCGAGCACGTAGGCGCTGACCACCCAGGAGAGCGCGCCGGTGGACATGCCCAGGTCGGCGCGGATCGAGGGGAGGGCGACGCCCAGCATCGAGATGTCGATGCCCTCCAGGAAGATCGCGCCGCAGAGCACGAACAGGACCGCCCATGCCCGCCGCGCGGGTTGTGTCGTCACGCGTACCGCTCCCAGTTACTCGAATGCTTGTTGGTTCCCTCTTGTAACCATCCGAATCCTGCGGCAACATGAGGTGGCATGGAAGAAGGCACTTTGAAGTCACCGAGTCACTGCGACGACACCGACTACGGTGACCCCTTCCAGTGGGACACCCGGGAGGACTGCGAGGTCCGCCAGATCCTCGACCGGGTCGCCGACAAGTGGTCGCTTCTGGTGATCGCCCTGCTGGAGCGCCGCACGCTGCGCTTCACCGAGCTGCGCCACAAGATCGACGGGATCAGCCAGCGCATGCTCACCGTGACCCTGCGCCAGCTCGAGCGCGACGGCCTGGTCCAGCGCACGGTCTACCCGGTGGTCCCCCCGAAGGTGGAGTACGCGCTGACCGATCTCGGCTGCACGCTCCACGAGACGATCAAGGCGCTGGTCACCTGGACCGAGCTGCACCAGGAGGAGATCGCCGCCGCCCGCGCCGCCTACGACCGCCGCGCCACCCAGCCCGCCTGATCGGGGCGTGATGACGTTCCGGCGAAAGGGGCGCCACCCACGCGGGTGGCGCCCCTCAGAAAAGGCGGATCAGGCGGTCGGCGGGGTGCCGCCGGGCTGGCGCTCGCCGTTCACCGTCAGCGTGTACGGGGCGTACTGGCTGACCTGCTCGGTCGGCTCGTCGTAGGCGACGATCGCGACGACCTTCGGGAAGAGCCTCAGCGCGGCCAGCCGCACCGGGTCGAGCCGCACCGTGCGCCGGCCGTCCAGCTCGACCTGGAGCGCCTTCTCGCGCTTCTCGTCCAGGCCGATGAGGCGCAGGTTCCAGTTGTGCACCTCGATCGCCCGGATCTCGGTGGGGGAGTCGAACGCCGCGAGGCTCGACCCGTCGCTCACCGCCGCGCCGCCGAGCGTGACGTCGTCGACGAGCAGGCCACCCTCGTTGACGCCGCCGTCGCTCACGTACCGGAAACCGAGCAGCACGGTCGTCCCGGCGTACCTGGAAAGGTCGAAGGTGTGTGGCTCGAAGCCGGTGGTCGCGCCGTTGAGCGCCGGCCCCAGCGGACCCTCGACGGTCTTGTCGCCGGCGACCGGCGTGTAGGTCTTCCCGCCGTCGGTGGAGACCGTCACGTAGCCGTAGTCGAAGCCCGCCTCGGCGCCGTACTTGGCGAGCAGCCGCAGCGTCGCGCCGCTGGACGGCACCGTCACGGTGGTGACCGCGGCGCTGTCGAGGTTGCTGGCGTTGCCCGACCAGAGCACGGGGTCGCCGGGGCGGTCCGGGTCGTTGTTCACGACGGTCCAGGCGAGCGGGAGCGGTGGCAGCGTGCGCGCGCCGTTGAAGTGGATCGAGCGCAGGTCACGGCCGCGCACCGTGAGTGGCACGTAGTCGGCGCCGTTGGGCGCGGCGCCGGGCGTGGCGTTGATCGCCGGGTTGGCCTGGTTGACGGTCGAGTTGAGGCTGCGGGTGGTGACGCGGCCCTTCGAAACGCCGTAGACCCGGGCGTCGCGGCCCGACACCAGCTTGTCGAGCAGCACCATCGACTGGTAGTCGTGGATCACCTTGTAGAGGTCGCGCACGCCCTCGGCCTTCAGCGCGGCCGCCACGCTCGCCAGCCCCTGGTGCTCGCCGTCGCGGTGCAGGCGGGAGATGAAGTCGGTGCCGTACCGGTCGTAGAGGAAGAGCATGAACGAGTACGCGTTGCCGTAGTCGGCGAGCGTCGCGTTCGGGTTCGGGCTCTCGCCCCAGAGGGTGAGCGAGTTCTCCGGGCCGCCACAGTCGCGCGGGTTGGTGTTGAAGTCGGTGCGTACCGTGCCGAAGCCCTGGAAGCAGAAGATGTGGCTGTCCGCGCCGCGCTGGAAGACGGTGGCGCGCGCGTCCACGTACCCGGTCAGCGTCTGGGCGAAGTCGGAGAGCCCCTCGTTGACCCACGTGGTCTCGAACGGGTCCGTGTAGTACTGCAGCAGGTGCTGCCACTCGTGCGCGAACGTGCCCTCGTACAGGTTGGGGCGGGCCGGCCGGCTGGTGCACAGGTCGCTGGCCGGCTCGTTCGGCGGGTTGGCGCCGGTGCGGTGCAGCCAGTCGAACGCGTCGATCGTCATCACGTTGCGGTCGAAGAGCTCGTTGAACTGCGCGGAGAAGAACCCGGCCGTGTACGTGGGGCTGGCCGGGAAGTCGTAGAAGTTGTCGTCGCGCACGTTGTCGACGAGCGTGACGGTGCGGTCGCCGGCGCCCGTGTAGTCGCCGCCGGCGCCGTCCGCGTCCGGCCCGAGCTGGGCGTTGGTGCCATCCCGGTCCGGCGGCGTGCTGAAGGCCGCGGTCTCCTTCGGGTACATGTTGGTGTCGAACTCGGTGACCAGGTGCGCCACCTGCGCGTCGGTGATCTGCGTCGTGCTCGGCACCTGGGCGCGGCAGTCGCCGGCGGGGAAGGCGAGGTCGTTCGCGACCCACACCTCGATGTGCTGGCCGACGCCGCGCAGCGTGTAGTCCTTGCGGTACAGGCTGCCCTGGAAGTCGTCGAGGCCGAGCCACTGCCGCTTGGTGCCCACGGCTGGCGTGTCCACCGCCGCCCGGGCGCGCGCCCTCGGCTTGTAGCGGTCGGGCACGTCGACGCGCTCGCCGCCGAGCGTGAAGCGCTTGTGCGTCAGCTCCCGGGTGTCGTCCGCCAGCCCGGGCGCGGCCGGTGCGGCCGACGCGGGGAGGACGGACAGCGGGATGAGCAGAACGGTGGCGGCGGCTGCGACGATGCGGCTGCGAGCCATGGATCCCCCTTCGTGTAACCGGACGATGTGGACCGTCACGAAGGGGGATCTTATTTCAGGGTTTGTCCGAAATGGCCTAACTGGGCGGCTTCGCACAGACGAAGCGTGGTTCGGCCTGGTACGTCCAGCTGAACTTCTCCCGCTTGGTCTCCTTGCCGTCCTTGCGGAAGATCCGCCACGCGTCCTGGCTGAAGCCGGGCAGGCCGCTCGTCTCGATGCAGTCCGGGCCGGGCTCCAGGTACTTCGTCTGCGGCGACGTGGGATTGCGCCGCGGCCCCCACTCCGTCTTCACGCTGTCGTAGATCTTCGTGCTCCAGATCGTCACGGTGATCGTGCTCGACGTGTACGAGGTGTCGATGAGCACCCCGTACGGCGTGTTGTTGCGGAACCGGAAGTCCAGGTGCGGCGGGTAGATCGTCGACTCGATGACCGCGGGGTAGCGGCTGAAGTAGTACGAGTGCGGCTTGTGCTCGACGTCTTCGAGACCGGCGTAGTAGGTGGCGTTGAAGAGCGTCGTGACGAACTGCGAGACGCCGCCGCCCGCGCCCGGCACCAGCTTGCCGCCCACGATCGTCGGCGCGTCCTTGTACCCCTGCGGGTAGCTGCGCTCGCCGGTGTGCGTGTTGAGCGAGAACGTCTTGCCCGGCATCACGAACGCGCCCTTGGTCTCCTTCGACACCAGCACGATGTTCTGGCTGCGGGCCGAGGTGAGGCCGCCGGGAAACTTCGTGGTGAAGGTCGAGACCTTCTCCTTGACGCCCAGCTTGGCCACGGCCTCCTCGGTGACCTTGGGCTTCGCGGTGGTCATCGCGCCGGCGACGGTACGGCCGTCGGCCTTGGGCAGCACGGCGAGCAGGTCGGTGCTGAGCTTGGCGGTGTCGAGGCGGTGGCCGTCGACGCCGGGCACCACCGCCGGCTTGCCGGCCTTGAGCGCGATCGTCGCGTCCTTCGCCGCGACCTCGACCTTGGCGAGCGGGATGGCGATCGCGGCGCGCAGCTTCTTCTCGTCGACCTTGGGGTTGATCTTGCCGGTCTTGTCCGCGGTGAGGACGAGGCTCTTCGCGATCGCGGCGGGCGGCACGCTCACGGTGCCCCGGTCGGTGGTCACGGTCACCGGGCCCGCGACGGCCGGCTGGGCCAGGTCGGTGACCAGCTTGTCGACCTCCTCGGCGGTCGTCGCCGGGTGCACCTCGACCAGCGGCACGGGCACCGGGTGGATGCCGAGCCACCCCTCGCGCAGCGCCTGCGCGGACTTCTCCGCGTCGATGCCCTTGCCGGGCTGCGGGTGGACCGCCTTGGGCGTCGTGCCGCTGAACGTGACGGCCGGCATCCGCATGGCCTGCGCGTCCTTGCCGAGCGCGGCGCGCAGCACCTCCTCGGCCTTGGCCGCGTCGACGGTGACCACCGGTGACACCTCGCGCGAGCCGAAGAGCCGGCTCAACGGGCCGCCGCCGCTCTCCGCCGCCGCGGCCACCGTGGCGTCCACGTCGACCGCCAGCCCCACGTCGGACGGCTTGACTTCCACGACCCGCTCGCCCAGCCGCACCGGCAGCGGCGCCTCGAGGCGCTCGGTCTGCCCGGCCAGGCCGGCCCGCAGCGCGGCCGCGGCGTCGGCCTCGCTCTTCGCGCCGAGCGCGATGCCGAGCACCTTGGTGCCGCGGGGCACCTCACCCGCGTACCCGTAAGCGGCGGAACCACCGATGGCGACGAGGACGGCCGCGGTGACCCCGCCGGCGAGGAAGATCCGCTTCCGGCCCCGGCGCGGCCGCGGCTCCGGCTCCTCCGGCACCGCCGGGCCGCCGAACCGTGCGAACTGCACGGTCGGGGCGTCCTCCGCGAACTGTCTCGGTGGCTGCGTCACGCCGGCAGATGCTACGCGAAGCGCGACCCGCGCGGGGCGACGTCAATCGATGGAGTACGGGCGGTGAGCGCCGCATCACACCCTGAAATGCCCGTGAGTGTGTCGGTGCGGGCTGTTACGGTCCGGGTCATGACGATTCGGGTGCCGTTCACCGGCGACGAGAAGGAGAGTCTCCAGGCGAGCCTCGACCGCCACCGCGAGGTCGTGCTCTGGAAGCTGGACGGGCTCGACGACGAGCGGCTGCGGCGCCCGATGACCCCCTCCGGCACAAACCTGCTGGGGCTGGTCAAGCACCTCGCGGCGAACGAATACGCGTGGTTCTGCCAGACGTTCGGGCGGGAGACCGAGCCGCTGCCGTTCGACGACGCCGACCCCGACGCCGACCTGCGGGTCGAGCCGGGGGAGAGCACCGCCGACGTGCTGGCGTTCTACGCGCGGGCGTGCGCGGAGTCCGACAAGGTGATCGCCGAGGTGGGGCTCGAGGACCGGGGCACGGCCTGGTTCGGCGAGGCGGTGACGATGCGGTGGGCGTTGATCCACATGATCGAGGAGACCGCGCGCCACACCGGCCACATGGACATCGTGCGCGAGCTCGTCGACGGCGCCACCGGCGACCACCGCGACTGAGCCCGGCTCGCGGGCGATAGTTTGGCGCGATGGACGCGCACCTCCATCACCACGGCGGGGATCGGCCGCGCCACGAGCGGGCCGGGCGTACCGCGCTGATCATTCTGGCCTGCGCCGCGGTGGTGACGATCGTGGCGATGGTGCTGCTGTGGCCGCGCGGCGACGTCGGCGGCGACCAGCCCCGCGACGAGGCGCAGGTGACCGGCGACGTCGTCGCGGTCGCGATCACCCCCTGCCCGGAGTCGCCGGACGACCCGCAGCTCACCCCGCGCGGCGGGCCGCAGGAGTGCGGCACGGTCACGGTCACGCTCACCTCGGGCCCCGACAAGGGCAAGCGGATCGAGACGGACAAGCCGCGCGGTCCGGGCTCGCCCGAGGTCGGCGAGGGCGACCACCTCACGCTGATCCACACCGAGGGCACGGCCAGCGGCGTCGACTACCAGATCCTCGACCACCAGCGGGGTACCGGCCTGTGGGTGCTCGGCGTCGCGTTCGCCCTCGCGGTCGTGGCGTTCGGGCGGTGGCGCGGCCTGGCGGCGCTCGGCGGCCTCGCGGTCACGTTCGGGGTGCTGCTCTTCTTCATCGTGCCGGCGATCCTGGACGGCCGCTCGCCGCTGCTCGTCGCGGTCGTGGGTGCCGCCGCGATCATGCTGTCGGTGCTCTACATGACGCACGGCTTCACGGTGCCGACCACCGTGGCGGTGCTCGGCACGCTCGCCAGCCTCTCGCTCACCGGCCTGCTCGCCGCCGGTGCCACGGCCGCGCTGCACCTGACCGGCGTGGGCACCGAGGAGACCAACTTCCTCACGCTCGCGTACTCCGACGTCAACATGCAGGGCCTGCTGCTGGCCGGCATCCTGATCGGCTCGCTCGGCGTGCTCGACGACGTGGCGGTCACCCAGGCGGTGACGGTCAGCGAGCTCGCCCACGCCAACCCGGCGCTGTCCGCGACCCGCCTCTACCGGGCGGCGGCGCGGGTCGGCCGGGCGCACATCACCTCGGTGATCAACACGCTCGTGCTGGCGTACGCGGGCGCCTCGCTGCCGCTGCTGATCCTGCTCGCCGCCGGCAACGCGCCGCTGGGCGAGGCGCTCACCTCGCAGATGCTGGCCCAGGAGATCGTCCGCAGCGCGGTCGGCACGATGGGCCTGATCGCCGCGGTGCCGCTCACCACCGCACTGGCCGCGTTCGCGGCGACCCGCCGGCCCCGGCCCCCCAAGCCGGCCCCGCCCGCGCCGCCCGCGCCGCCCGCGCCCCGCCGGCGCCGTGGCATGGATGTGACCAGCGACGAGTGGCTAGCTTCGGCCGACGACCTCGGCCACCTCCGTCCGGGACGACACGCCCAGCTTCCGGAGGATGTTGGAGACGTGCACGGCGGCGGTCTTCGGTGAGATGTACAGCCGGCGGGCCAGCTCCGAGTTGGTCAGCCCGTCGCTGATCAGCAGCGCCACCTCCCGCTCGCGCGGGGTCAGCGCGGCCGGCCCGGTGACCGCGGGCGCGGCGTCGGCCGGCGCGAGGCCGAGCCTGGCGCGTGCCTGCTCCAGCTGGGCGACCCGCCAGCCACCCCACTCGGCGAGCAGGGTCGCGGCCGCGTCGACCTGGGCGGTGGCCTCCTCCCGGCGGTCGGCGGCGAGCAGGCAGCGGGCCGCACCCAGCCGCACGGTGCCGAGCGTCGGCGGCGGGAGGACGCCGGCGTCCACGATGGACAGGTAGGCGGGCAGGGCCTCGGCGTGCCGCCCGCGCGCCTCGGCGATCTGCGCGTCGACGAGCGTGCGGTAGGCGTCCCAGCTGGTGCGGTCGGTCAGCCCGGCCGCCATCTCGTCGAGCCGCTCCAGCGGCAGCCCCAGCTCCAGCGCGGCGGAGACCAGGTCGTGGGCCTGCGAGCCGCTGCGCCAGCTCTGCTTGGCCATCTCGGCGAGCAGCGCGTCCAGTGTGGACTCGGCGGTGGCGCGGTCGCCGCTGCGGCAGGCGAGGTGGAAGGTGAGGCCGAGCATCGACGTGCGCGGCAGCGCGGGCACGGTGGCGAGCTCGGCCACCACCCGCTCGACGTTGCGCAGCTCGCCGGCCTCCAGGTAGAGCCCGGCGAGGAAGACGCCGTGGTAGTCGGCCCACCGGCCCCGGCGCTGAAACCCGCGATCCTGCTCGCGCCCCTCTTCGAGGGCCTCGATGCCGGCCTTGAGGTCGCCGGCGCGCATCGCGAGGCGGGCCCGGCCCTGGAAGTAGCCGGCGACGGCGAGCGACTCGAAGCCGGCCCGCTCGGCGTCGGTACGCATCCGCTCCAGCATCTCGGCGAACTCGGCCGGCGAGTCGGGCGGCTCGCCCTGCACGAGGTTGCTCAGCGCGCGGGCGGCCAGCACCCACTCGCCGGCCTTCTCCGCCTCGTCGAGCAGGCCGGAGAGGATCGCCCGCCCCTCGGCCGCGTGCGCCGGGACGTCGGCGAGCGAGGAGCCCTTCTCGACGAGCGCGGCGAGGCGCACCTGCGGCAGGTCGAACTCGTCGGCCAGCGCGAGGGCCCGGTCGGTCCAGCGCAGCGTGGCCGGCAGGTCGTCGCGGAGCATCGAGGACTGGGCGACGGCGGTCATCGCGCGGGCCTGGTCGGCGCCGGGCGGCAGCTCCTCGATCAGCGCCTCGATGCCGCGGGTCAGCTCGGCCATCTCGTCCCACTCGCGCGACTCCCAGGCGAGGCGGACCAGCAGGTAGTGCGACTCGGCCCGGTCGGCGGTGGTGGCGGCGACGTCGCGCCAGCGCCGCCCGTACCGCACGCCGTCGTCGAGCAGGCCGGCCAGCCAGGCGGCGCGGGCGGCGGCGGAGAGCAGCTCCGGGTCGTCGGGCACCTCCTCCAGGCCCAGCTCGGCGAGCTGCAACGCCTGGTAGGCGGAGCCGATCGACAGGTACAGCGCGGCGCCGCGGCGGGCGGCGGCCACCATGTCGTCGTAGCGCCCGGCGCCGCGGGCGTGGTGGGCGAGCATGGCTGGGTCGGACGAGCCGCCGCGCAGGAGCACGTCGAGCGCGGCCTCGTGCAGCCGGCGGCGCTGGCGGCCGAGCATCTGGTCGGCGATCGCCTCGCGGAAGAGCGCGTGCCGGAACGCGAACTCGTCTTCGCCGGACTCCACCAGCACGCCCCGGGTGACCAGGTCGCGCAGCACCTGGATCAGCGCGTCCTCGGTGGCGCCGGTGACGCCGGCGAGCAGGTCGAACGGGATGCGCTGGCCGAGCACCGCGGCCGCCTCGACGACGCCGTGGCTGACCGGGTCGAGGTCGTCGGTCTGGCGGCGGAGCAGGTCGGCGAGGCTCCACGGCAGCGGCTGGTCGACGATGTCGTCGAGCTGGCAGCCGGGCATGCTGCGCAGCAGCTCCTCCAGGAAGAACGGGTTGCCGCCGGTGCGGTGGTGCAGCGCGGTCGCGGCGCGCATCGGCACCGGCCCGCCGGTCGCGGCGGCGAGCAGCGCCGCCGTCTGGGAGGTGGTGAGCCGGTCGAGCCGCACGTGCGTGACGGTGTGCCGCCGCTCCAGGCGGGCGAGCAGGCCGGCCACCGGCTGGCGGCGGGTCACCTCGTCCGGCCGGTACGTGCCGACGAGCAGCCGGGCGCCGCGCTGGTCGGCGATCCGCTCGAAGAGGGCGGCGCTCTCCGAGTCGGCCCAGTGCAGGTCTTCGAAGACGATGACGGCAGGGGAGTCGCCGACCAGGTCGGCGAGGATCGCGAGGCCGGTGTGCAGCCGCTCGACCGGGCTGCGCTTGGGGTCGCCGAGCGCGGCGAGCTGCTCCTCGTCGACCTCGGCGCGGCCGTCGATCGCGTCCAGCAGCACCTCGTACGGCCGGGAGAGCGAGCCGGGCTCGGCCTGCCCGACCAGGACCACGGTCTCCGGCGGCAGCGCGTCGAGCAGCTCCTGCACCAGGCGGGTCTTGCCGATGCCGGGCTCACCGGCGATGAGCGCGACCGCGGGCACGCGCGCCGACGCGAGCTGCGCCAGGCGGCGCAGCTCGCGTTCACGCCCGATCATCACCGGGCTGGCACCGCCACGGATGGCTCGCACGCAGCCAGCGTACCGGCGGGATGACCCCGAACGGGCGCCGCGTGACGCGCGCGGCGGACCCGGAGGGCCTTACGCACGCTGGCCAGCAGCCGCTCGCGGTCGGCCTCGACGACGAGCTCGCGGTGGCGGCTGTTCGTCTGGGCCAGGAACTGATCCGGGTGCATAAACATTGTTCTCTCCCTTGTGGCTTTCCCTGTGAACCGCTGATGTGTCCATCCTCGGCTGGTAAGGGCGCGACCACATCGGGAGCGCTTACGTATCTTGGCCGCTCCGGAGGCCTTACCCGCCCCCCGAAGCACCGTAAGGAGGGCTAGGTATACCTACGCGGGCTCAACGGCAAAGCGTAAGGCCGCATACCACACGGTATGCGGCCTTACGCCTGGTTGAGCTGATCTAGCCCGGTTGAACCTGATCTAGCGCGGTTGAAACTTGATCTAGCTGGTTACGCCGAAGACGATGCGGCTGAGCGTGTCCTCCGTACCGGTGAAGTTTTCGCCGGGGTTGAAGGTGTCCTCGCCGAAGTCGACGTCGGGGTCGTCCGCGGTGCCGCCGACCTCGTCCGGCCCCACCGCGAACATGACCGGGAAGTTGCCACCCTGGTCCATCAGGTTGGGGATGTCGTTGAACTGGTCGACGTGCCAGTCGCCGAAGAAGTGCCCGGCCTCGTGCGAGACCACGTTGCCCAGCGCCCGACCCACGAAGGCCACCTTGTCGCTGGCCGGCGTGATGTAGGTGTTGAGCGACGCCTCGTCACCGGCCGGATCGCTCAGGATGTCGAGCAGCACCAGCGCGGTTTCCTCGGTCTCGAAGTTGCCCGGGTCGATGGTCTGCGCGATGCCGATCGTCGGCACGCCCGACTCGTCGATCGTGCCGCCGACCACGATGCGGCTCACGTTCGTCTGGCCGAACGTGTCCTTGTGGTCCCGGCTGTTCTTGATCTGGAGCCGGAAGCGCCCGTTGAGGCCGCTGTCCTGCAGGTCCGACTTGATGTTCTCGGTGACGGTGGCGATCACGGCGTCGATCACCGCGTCCTCGTCGGCGCGGGTGAGGCCCCACCGGCCGAGGAACGCGCTGAACGGGCTCAGCGTCCGCACACCCGGACCGCCGAACGGCGCGGTGTTGAGCCGCGCGCCGTCGAAGTCCAGGAAGAGCGTCTGCACCGGCGGCGTGCCGCCCTCCAGTGCCGGCCGGTGCGCCTCGACGGTCACGTCGTAGGTGCCCCTGCCGGAGGTCACCGCCACGTAGTGCCAGCCGGCCTTCTCGGCGACGTAGTCGACGACCGCGTTGCCGCCGCCCGGCAGCGGAGTGTTGGCCGGGAAGATGTACGAGGCGTCCTGGGTGGAGCCCTGCACCTCGCGTGGCACCGTGTCGTACACGGCGAGGCGCGCGGCGTTGCCGGTCACCGAGGCGCCGAGCACGTCACCCTTGCGCAGCCGCACCGCGTAGAAGTCGAAGTCCGACTCGCCGACCAGGATCGTGACGCCGTACGGCCCTTCGCTCGCCGCACCGGTGCCGCTGCCCGAGTCGAACGGGTCGTTCGGCAGGGTCAGGAAGCCGGTGACGAAGACGTAGTAGGTGCCCGACTCGGTGAACTGGAAGTTGAGCAGGCTGTCGAAGCTGACGCCGTCGTCGTCGGCGGTGGCGATGATCTCGCCCTCCGCGTTGAGCAGCAGCAGGATCGAGTCGAGGTCGCCGCCGGCGGGTGTGTCGATGTCGACCGTGATGCCCTCGCCGGCCTGCGCGGTCAGCTGGTACACGTCGAAGTCGCCGGACCCGGAGCCGGCGCTGCCGTGCGGCCCGTCGCCGACGACGCCCGAGGTCGTGATGCCGTCGCGGGTCTCGCCGATGCCGGTCTCGCCCGCGAGGGGGATCGAGCCGTCGTCCTCGGTGTTGGGGTCGACCGCGTCGGCGCTCACCGGCTCCGGCGAGAGGGTGCCGAGCAGGCGGGCCGCGGGGTTCTGGCCGGCGCTGGTGCCGAAGCCGTCGACCCGCTGCGCGGTGGCCGGGGTGTCGTTGGAGCCGCGCACGCCGGCCGGCTCGTCCTCGTCGACCAGGATCGGCGCGGCGGCCAGGGTGCGCTGCTGGGCCTTCGTCCTGGCGCGCTCCTTGCCCTTCGCGGCCAGGTACTTGTCCCAGCCGGACAGGTCCGCCGCCGCGGGGTCGGGCAGCAGCGCGAGGTACGGGTTGGCCCCGGCCGGTTTGGCGTTGGGTGTCTTGCTCTTCGCGGTCGACTTGGGTGCGACCTGGAAGCCGTTCGCGAGCGCCTTCTTGGTGTCCACGTCCGGTTTCGCCCGCGCGGATGCTCCGCCCGGTGCGAGCGTGACCGCCGCCAGTAAGCAGGCAGCAACCATCGCGATGGTTCGACGCATGGTTCTCCCCCTTCGATCCGGCGTGGCCCCCGCCGCGCCGGCACGGGCGACCCTACCCACAATGGACACGAATAGATAGATCCATGAATGAGTGTCAGGTTTTCTGCCGGCTTCGTGCGCGGCACCGATGAGTTCGCGACGCCCGGGCCGTCCTACTCGTTGAAGGCACGTCTTCCGAGGAGGAGATTCCGGTGAACATCACCATCGACCCGCTGACCGCCGCTCGCGCCGAGGCCCTTTTCACCAGCCACCTCTCCGCCAACTCCACGCCGTCGTACGCCGACGTCGACGCCGCCATCCGCACCGCGATCCGCGCACACGGCGGTACGCGTGGCGTGGCCGCCGACGTGGCCGCCGCGTATGGCGATCACCCCGAGACCGCCATGCCACGCATGCGCTGGGCGAGGTGCGTCGTCGACCAGCTGTACGGATCACGGATGGCATGCGCGACGTCCGGAGCGAGATAGGGACGTCCGGAATGAGATGGGGACGTCCCGCAGTGAGCTGGGGGCGTCCGGGGCGAGATAGGAAGGAAACACCATGTTCGAAGGTACGAAGGCGTTCAGTGGCTTCTCGGTCGACGACATCCCGGCCGCGAAGGCGTTCTACGCGGACACGCTGGGACTGAAGGTCACCGAGGAACACGGCATGCTGACCCTCCACACCGAGGGCGGCGCCGGCATCCTGGTCTACCCGAAGGGGGAGGACCACACGCCGGCGACGTTCACGATCCTCAACTTCCCGGTCGACGACATCGACAAGGCGGTGGGCGAGCTCGCCGCGCGGGGCGTGTCGATGATCCGGTACGAGGGCATGCCGCAGGACGAGAAGGGCGTGATGCGGGGCGAGGGGCCGCCGATCGCGTGGTTCAACGACCCGGCGGGCAACGTGCTGTCGGTGCTTCAGCAGTCTTGACTTATATAAGCGGCGGCTGGCATAGTCTGCGCCGTGCACGCGTTCGACGTCCTCGGTGACCCCGTGCGTCGCCGCATCCTGGAGCTGCTCGCCGGTGGCGAGCTGACCTCGGGGGCGGTCACGGAGACGATCCGGGCCGAGTTCGGGATCTCGCAGCCCGCCGTCTCGCAGCACCTGCGCGTGTTGCGGGACAGCGGGTTCGCGTCGGTCCGGGCCGAGGGCACCCGCCGGCTCTACGCGGTCGAGCCCGCGCCCCTGCGCGAGGTCGACGTATGGCTGGAGCCGTTCCGCCGGTTCTGGAGCCAGCGGCTCGACGCGCTCGCTACCGAGCTGGCGCGGGGCAAACGTGCACGCCGTATCGAGGCCGCCGACGCCGGCCTCCCCGAGACCGACAAGGATGGGACATGAGGGACGTACTCGACGAGCTTTCCGCCGCACACCGCGAGCTGGGCAAGGGCAGCGTGCCGGCCGGCGAGGCATACACGGTGGTGCTCCGCCGCCGATACGACGCGGAGATCGAGGACGTCTGGGACGCGATCACCACCGCCGAGCGGCTCAGCCGGTGGTTCCTCCCGGTCAGTGGCGATCTGCGCCTCGGCGGGCGATACCAGCTGGAGGGCAACGCCGGCGGCGAGATCCTCCGCTGCGAGCCGCCCCGGCTGCTGAAGGTGTCGTGGCTCTTCGGCCCGGAGGCCAAGGACGGCTCCAGCGAGGTCGAGGTGCGGCTGGCGCCCGGCCCGGACGGCGACACCGAGTTCGAGCTGGTCCACGCGGCCGTCGTCGACGAGGTCTTCTTCCCGACGTACGGGCCGGGCGCGACCGGCGTCGGCTGGGACCTGGGCCTGCTCGGCCTGGCCATGCACCTGGCCGGGGAGAGCATCGGCGACCCGAGCGCGTTCGAGTCGTCGCCGGTGGCCCGCGACTTCAGCCGGCGCAGCGCCGCGTCGTGGGGCGAGGCGCACCTGGCCGCGGGCGCCGACCCGGCGGCCGTCAAGGCCGCGGTCGAGGCTACGACGAAGTTCTACGTGCCGGACGAGGCCTGATACTCCTTGGCGAGGCGCTTGGGGGCCCGGGCCAGCCAGGCCTCCACCACCAGCTCCGCCAGCTCGGCCGTGCCGATGCGGTCCAGCCGCACCAGCACGGCCGGAAACCCGTTGAAGTGCGGGGTCGTGAAGTAGACGGACGGGTCGTCCGCGATCAGCGCCTGCTTGGCCCCCTCGTCGGGCACCCGGGCGCAGAGGATCGGCCCGTCCGGCGCCGCGTCACCGAGCGCGGCCAGGTCACTCTTGCGCAGCGGACGCTCCCAGACGAAGCCCTTCTCCTTCACCCGCCAGGCCAGGGCCCCCTCGTACGAGCCGTGCTCATCGGTCTCCGGCAGCTCCAGCGCCAGCCGCCGCACGTCGTCCCAACTAGCCATGGGGAAACTTTAGGGCTCATGGGGGGTCCTAGGGGTATATCGTCACGGATGGATGTCCTTTTGAGCCGGGCGCTGTCTGGAGGCGATGGCGTGGTGGTACGGATTCCACCGGTGGAGGAGCCCTTTCCGCCGGAGATCAAGGCACTGTTCGCACGCATGATCCCCCCAGGGTTGTCGCCGCTGCGGGTCGCGCGCACCTTCGCCCGCAACCGGCGGATGGCGTCCGCGATGAGCGAGTGGATGGGGTACGAGCTGAGCACCGCGCTCAGCGTCGACCTCCGGGCCAGGGAGATCATCATCGCGCGCACCTGCGCGCTGTGCGGCTGCGAGTACCACTGGGGCCTGCACATGGCGGTCTGGTCCGAGCGGGCCGGGTTCAGCCCGGAGCAGATGCGGTCGATGGCGCATGGCTCGAGCGCGGACCCCTGCTGGAGCGACCCCCGCGACCGGGCGCTGATGGAGCTCGCCGAGCAGCTGCACACCGAGTCTGACGTGGACGACCGGCTCTGGGCCGAGCTGCGCGGTCACTTCGACGAGGACCAGCTGCTCGACCTGCTGGCCCTCTGCGGCTGGTATCACGCGGTCAGCTTCATCCTGCGCGCCGCCCGCGTGGAGCCGGAGCCTGGCCTGTTTCGCTTCGCCGACGTGGCCACACCGTCCGGGGCGGACTGCTAGCGGTCCTCCGCTACCGCTAGCCGTCCGTCCGCCCGGCCACTCAGGGCGCGGAGGCCGTCAGCGGCCCGCGCTGCGCGGGGACGTGGCGCGGGCCGACGTAGGCCGCCTCCACCGCCTCACGGGCCCAGCGCATGCGCGCCGCGGCCGCCTCGGGGTGGTCGCCGAACTCCTGCGCCACCCGGGCGAGGCACGCGGTCTCGCCCAGCCGGGTGATGGTGCGCGCCACCGCCGTGCGCACGTCGGTCGGGTCGGGGTGCTGCGAGTGTTGCAGGTCAGATGCGAAGAGTGCCTCGCATCTGCACAGATCCAGCTGATACATGGCTACGTCCCACCAATTCGCCTTCCGTGACAGCAGTGCCGACTACCAGAGTGTCGCCTCCGGGTATGACACTTCTTCTATACACATGAGGCGCGAGGACGCCGTCTCGTACGCCCGACATTCGACAGATCCGTCCGGAGCTTCCCAAGATCGTAGTATCTCGCTATGCTCCGGACCGAGTTTTGATCAGATATCAAACCTTGGAGCGGAATCGTGGGCGACCGGAAGACCACCGGAGAAGGCGGCGGCGCGGGGGAGACCTTGCTGGTCGGCGGGCTGCTGCTGGCGTTCGCGGCGCTGGTCGGCGCACTTCTCTACGTGGCGCTCGGCTGACCGGGCCGGATGGGCGCGCCCGCCGGACGGTGGGCGCGCACCCGGCCTACTGGGTCTTGAGCTCGACGATCCGGGCGACGTAGCGCGTCTCGCCCACGTTGGTGAGCGTGTGGGTGTCGCCAGCCGGACGGAACACCACGCCGCCGGTCGGCTCGGGGGCGTCGCGGAGCTGGCCGTCGACGGTCTCGACCAGGTTGATGGCGCCCTCGACCGCGATCACCAGGTAGGGGTGCTCGTGGTGGTGCAGCGCCTGCGTCTCGCCCGGCCCGAGCATGACCTGCCAGACCCGCACCAGGTCGTTTTCCAGGATGATCCGGTAGCCGACCGGTCCGAGCTCAGGCTGCTGCGCCGTCACCTAGGCTTCCTTCTCGTCGAGCCGGGTCATCTTCTGGATGACGCGGGAGCGGGAGTTGTGGATGTGCACGCGCAGCGCGTCGGCCGCGGCCACGGCGTCGCGGGCCATGCACGCGGCCAGGATCGCCTGGTGCTCGCGGTGCCGCTCGGCGGCCGCCTCGGGGCTGCGGGTGCCGGCGAAGCGGTAGCGCTCGCTGTTTTGCCAGACCGGCTCCAGCGCCCGCAGCAGCCATCGTGAGCCGGCCGCCGCGTAGATCGCGAAGTGGTAGTCGGTGTGCGCCTGCCGGGCGGCGGCCTGGTCGCCGAGCTGGCTGGCGCTGACGTGGCGGTCGAGCGCGGCGCGTGCCCGCTCGGTGTCGCGGTCGGTGAAGCGGGGCGCCGCGCGCTCGATCGCGGTGATCTCCAGCAGCAGTCGCATCTCGTGGGTGTCGTGGGCGTCGTCGAGGGTGAGCTCGCGGACCCACGCGCCCTTGTGTGGCACGACCTCGACGAGGCCGAGCGACTCCAGCCGCCGGATCGCCTCACGGACCGGCATCATGCTCATGCCGAGGCTCTCCGCGAGGTCGGTCAGGCGCAGCGCGGAACCGGCGGCGAGATCGCCGGCCAGGATCGCCTCGTGCAGCTGCGCGGTGGCGGCGTCGGCGAGCGTCCGGTGGGTGGGGGGTGCCGGCCGGCCCGTCGGCATCGAGCCTCCTCGAACAAAGCAAATATCAGAAGGGGAGTTGTCACGCACTGCCCAAGCGGCCCGATGCTACAGCATGGTGCGCGCGGAAGATCGGGACAGCCGGGCGCGAAGTCCCGCCCCGGCGCGGCCGGGGCGGGACTCCACTGGTGACACTCCGCTTTAGACAGTGCTGGCGAGCCGCTCCTCGGCCACCTCGGCGGGTGCCGCGGCCGGAGCGGTCCGCGCGCGGCCCAGCGCCACCAGCACCAGGCCGACGATCGCGTACGCGGCCAGGATCCAGACCGCCGGCGTCGCCCCCGCCCCGTCGAAGAACGCGGTCGAGCGGAGCAGCGTGCCGCCCGCGCCGATCGGCAGCCACTGGCCCACCTCGCCCCAGGGCTGGGGGAGGAGCTGCGGCGCGGCGGCGACGCCGGAGAGCGCGTTGCCGACGAGGAAGACCACCACCGCGCCGAGCGCGATGCCCGCCTCGCCGACCATCGCCGCCAAGCCGGTTATCGAGGCGGCGATGGCGAGGGTGGCGAGGCCGATCGCGGCGGCGTTGAGCAGATAGGTGCCCGGGATCACGTCGAGCCAGAACTGCAGCACCGCGGCGGATCCGAGGCCGGCCAGCACCGCGTACCCGAGCAGACCGGCCAGGCGCGGCCCACGCCCACGGGTGGCGAGGAAGATCGCGGCGCCGGCGAGCAACGAGGTGATCGCGAGCGGCAGGAACCCGGCGGCGAAGCCGGTGCCCCGCGGGTCGTCCGGGTCCAGCGGCACGACCTCGACGGTGCGGACGGGCTGGCCGCCGTTGAGCTGGGCGGAGGCCTGGGTGAGCAGCGTCGCGACCGTGGGGCTGGCGGCGGGCGCGGTGTGCAGCGCGAGCCCGTCCGGGCCGACCACGAAGGCGGCGTAGGCGTCGCGGTCGCGCAGGGCCTGGTCGGCGTCCGCGGCGTCCGCGCGCCTGGTGATCTCGAACGCGCCCGGTCGAGCCGACTCGAGCTGGCTCGCGAGCCCGTCGGCGGCGGGCGCCGGCCCGGCCACGATCACCGGCAGGTCGCGTGGCTCCAGGTTGGCCGCGGGTGCGCTGAACAGGGGCACGAGCAGCGCCTGCAGCGCGACCACACCGACCGCGATCACCAGGGCGAGGGCGGCGGGCGAGGGGCGGCGGCGGGCTGGCGTGCGGGTGGTGCCATCTCCCGGCTGTGCCATGACAACTCCTCAAAACGAACACTCATTCTCTTGCAGTCAGGCTGCCATCGACGACCGTCTGCTGTCAAGAACGAGCGTTCGTTTTAGGATGTGTGCCATGCCACGCCGCACGGAAGCCCACCTCGCCGCCCGCCGCCGCCAGATCCTCGACGCCGCGCGGGTGTGCTTCCTGCGCAAGGGGTTCCACGCCACGTCGATGCAGGAGGTGATCGAGGAGGCGGGCCTCTCGGTGGGCGCCGTCTACCGCTACTTCCGCGGCAAGGACGAGATCGTCATGGCGGTGGCGCAGGACGCGACGGACCGGGTGATCGCCGCGTTCGCCCAGGTCGCGACCGATCCGGCCCCGGTCCCGCTGCTCGACGCTGTCGACCGGGCGCTCGCCCACGCCGAGACCGAGACCGGCCCGGACGGCGCGTTCCCGCTCGCGCTGGAGGTGTGGTCCGGCGCCGCCCGCGACCCCGCGCTACACACGCTGATGGCCGCCCGCTACGCCCCGATGCGCGCCAGCTTCGTCACGCTCGCCCGCCGCGCCCGCGACCGGGGCGAGCTGCCCCCGGACACCGACGCGACCGCGGTGGGCGCCACCCTGTTCGCGCTGATCCCCGGCTGGGCCGTCCAGCACATGCTGACGGGCGAGCCCAGCCGCCAGACGGTGGTGGCCGGCCTCCGCGCCCTGGTGCGCCGCTGATTTCTATGCCCACGTCCGCGTCAGCCGCAGGCCGCATGCTCCCGCGGGCCGCCGGGTCCGCGGTGGTCGTCGTTACCCCTTTGCCTCCGGCGGGGAGCGCTCCGGACCATCAGGATGAGTGGAAGTGCCTCCCGACACCCATCAACCCACACGAGCGGAGCAGAGCGCTTGGGTGCTGATTGTTGCGGCCGTCTGGGGCGGCGCCCCGGGCGCTGGCCCGCTTAAAAGCGCATGCGGGTCGATGGCCGTCGGGATGGCACTGCTTGGATGCGGGGTCTGCGGCGGCGACCACCGGTGAGATCGTGGAATTCGACTCCCGTCCGGCAGGACGCCGCCTGGGCCGGGGTCGGTGTTCAGTGGAATCGACACGTGGACGAAGTCCACTAACCGTGGTCTTTCGGTAACTGTTGATCAAGGGCGTGCGTGCGGTGAATTGATCTTTGTTGGGTGTCGCGATTGGGTGTTGGCATGGTCATGGACCGGTCCTGACCGGGTTGCTCCGTCTGCCTCGTCGGGGTCGGGTGGTCGGTTCAAGTGATCGGCCGAGGTAGCTCGGCGAGCCGGGTGAACGCGGTGACCAGATGTTGCCCAGGGCCATCGTTCGGCGACGTGATCGGCGGTCGTGTTCGACCCGCCCCGGCCTTCCCGCCGCATCCCCGACAGCGCCTCGCGGATGTTGTCCAGAAAACAGAACACGGGTTGTAGCCGAACGTCTTCTTCCAGGTCGGGGTCGCGGATTCCTTCTCCGAGTGGCAGAGCACGATCGAGGCGTCCAGATCGAGCGCCAGAGCCGGGATCGGCTGGCCCGCCGCGGCAGCCTGCGGCAGGCTGCCGCGAGTCTTCATCGCCTGCGCCCACGCCAGTTCCTGCGCCTGCGCTCGCGCGTCGCGCAGCCGATCGAGCGGCACGCTGTCCACATCGGATAGCAGTCACCACGCGGTGGGATCCGACGCGATCGGACCGAACGGGGCCGCCTGGTCGCGCAGCACGGACAGGTCCGAGATCGCCTCACCGCCTTTACCGCCAGGTCGACTACGACCCGGCCCGGTCGCGCACACCGCGCCGCTGCCGCAACCCAGCCAGAGCATCGCTGCACGCCTCGGTCAGTCCGGTCACCTCGGCGACGTCTGCCAGCAGCCGAGCACCGGCGTGACCAACCACGCCACGCCCTCGGCACTCACCATGATCTTCGGACGCGTTCCGGTAGCCTTCACCACGCAGGTGCTTTCCGTCCGGGATGGATAAGACCCTCAGCAAGTCCTATCCTCCCAGCTTCAGAAGGCACCTCTTCTGCCTTGATCCACGATGTGGGCGGCCCTTAACGAAGGGCTGAGGCTAACCGCAATAGTGCGCTAAATGGGGGGCCGTCGAGATCGGCGCGGCAGGCAATGGGAAGCGGCTACCGCGCTATCAACAACGGCGGATATGTCTCGCGGTTGAGGCTCGTCACGTCCGGTGGTGGTAGAGGTTGCGGCGGGGTCGCTGTCGCGGATCGACGTATGTGGGTGGAATGAATTCGGGCATTCCGTCGGGTGCGAGGCGGACGGTCCAGTCTCCGCGGTGGATGAGCCGGTGGTGATGACCGCAGAGTAGGACGCTGTTGTCCAGGTTGGTGGGTCCGCCGTCGATCCAGGCGTGGATGTGGTGTCCGTGGCACCAGCGCGGCGGCCGGTCGCAGCCCGGAAAGGCGCAGCCACGGTCGCGTAGCTCCAGCGCCCGGCGCAGCGGCCCGGTGATCAGCCGGCGGGTGCGACCCAAATCGAGGACCTGCCCGTCGCCGCCGAGCACCGCCGGAATCAACTGGGCGTCGCAGGCATGCTGGCGCACCTGCTCAGGGCTGAGTCGTCCGCCGGTGTCGAGGGTGCCGATGCCGAGCTGCTCGTGCAGCGGGTCGTAGGGCACGGTCACCACCACATGCGGCCGCTGACCACCGTTGTCCGGCAATGCCTCGGTCCGGGTCGCCAGCTCACACACCTCGACCAAGGCGTCAGCGCGGCGTTGGGCTGGGGTGCGGGGCTCGGCGTCGTCGTGGCGGGGTGCGCACAGCGGGTCCAGGGCCGCGTTGACGGTGGCGGCGCCGCTTTCGTCGAGCCAGCCGGTGAGCCGGACCCGGCCATCGCCGTGCCGGGTCAGGTGGAAGGCGCGGGTCTGCCGCGCCCGTTCTTCCATCCGTCGTAGCGCGGCGGCGTCAGCGGCGTCGGCTAGCTCGGGTGCTACGTGGGCGAGGATCCGCTGGCCGG
>Ga0272482_10000030_pt1 | contig 45567 bp, 37 predicted proteins | sample RVTome_8_FD_192427 | JGI IMG/M metagenome (GOLD analysis project Ga0272482, IMG submission 192427) | Soil microbial communities from uranium-contaminated site in the Upper Colorado River Basin, Wyoming, United States - RVT160D0 (version 2) ...
CAGTGACCAGCCACCCATCATCGCTCAGCCCACACCCCTACAGTCACGACTACTCGACCTGCTCGACATCGACCCACGACAGTGGTGCTGACGATCAGCCACGTGCGGAATACGGGGCTAGGCGGCGAGTGCGTGGGCGGTGGCGTCGCGCGAGGCCAGAGCGAGAGCCCACCGCATCCGCGGCGCGGCGATCTCCGGGTGCTCGCCGTACTCCGCGGCAACGGCCGCGGCACACCCGGCCGCACCGCCGCGGACGAGCAGGCTCGTGTGGATGGCCCGCGACACCTGGGCGTCGCTGGGCCGGTCGGAGGGCTGGAGGTCGCTGGCGAACAGGGCCTCGGCCCGCATGTGCTCGGTCACTGTGCTCACCGCCTCTGGGACGTTTCCTGTGGTACGCGTTACAGCGTCCCGCGGTTCACAGCTCGCGCACATCCGGAGCTTCCCCAGAACCACACCCCGACCCGCTCCCGGGGTTATCCCCGACCCGGCGAGGGCACCCCCACGACAACTCTCTTCAGAGAAGACCCGGAACCGCCTCGGCTAGACGCCGCACGACAGGACGATCCCGGCGGCGCCGCTTCACCCGAGCAGGCAAATCCCGGCCGTCTAGGTACCGACCACTCAGGACAGCGCGGGCATGACACTCCACCTTGGAGCAGGTGCGCAAGTGGGTACCTGTCCTCATCCTCGCCGCCGGCCTACTCGGGCTCGGCGCGGCCACATTCCCGGAATCCCACGTCCGGGCCGCCGTGCCCGAGGACTGGGAAGTGTTCGTCGACGGGCACACCCAGGCCGGTGCGACTGCGGCGATCTTCGGAATGGGGTTCGATCCGGCCGAGTGCACGAGCGTCCGGTTCGGCTGGGCGCCCGCGTCCGACGAGGTGAGTGCGGAGCCGGACGTGGAGGGCTTCGTCCACGCCAGCATCCAGATACCCGACCGCCCGGCCGGCGAGACGGTGACGCTCCAGTCGGAGTGCTGGCTGGGCGAGAGCACCACACCCGGCCCATCGACCCCGGTGGTCATCGAGCAGGCACCTACCATCACCCTGTCCCTGGCCAAGGGGCGGCCGGGCTCCAAGGTCACGCTGTCCGGCACCCGGTTCTACTGCCAGGACAGCGGCGAGGGTGGGGGCGGCGGTATGGCGGGCCCATCCGCGACCGGGCCCGCGGAGCTCTATTGGGCGATCCGGCCGGCGGTGCGGACCCACGTGCCGGTGGCGATGAACGCGACCTTCACGCTGCTCGCCACCGTGCCCCCGCTGCCGGTCGGCCCACAGCAGCTGGTCATCGAGTGCCAGTATGCCGGCGGCGGGGGCACCGCGATGTTCACCGTGACCGCCTCGCCGGTTGAGGGCGCCCCCGGACCCGGTCCGGTCGCCGCGCCCGCAGGCGGGCCCGCGCCAGTCGTACCCGGTCCGCCGGTGGATGACCCGGCCGTGCCGCCCGTCGCACTGCCCCCGCCACCCGTCACGACGGCGCCGCCGCCGGTCACGACAGCCACACCCGCCGAGCCGCCCGCGCCGGGCCCCGACTCTGGCACGGCGGCAGAGCCGACGCTGTCAGCGGGCGGGGACGGTGTTCCGCCGATCCGGCGTAGCGCTCTGGTGCCTACCGCCTTCGACCTCCCCGGCTCTGCCGTGGAGTGGATCCTGACCGCGCTCATCGCCGCGCTGCTGATTCTGCTGATCGCGTTCCCGGCCGAGCTCTTCAACAAGACGTACGAGCGGAACGAGGTGGAGATCCACGGCGCCGCGCGCCGGCTCGGGCTGCCGGACCTGAAGCTGAAGCCGGCGGCCGGATTCGCTCTCTTCACCGTCTTCAGCGTCTCGCTCACGCTGCTCTTCGCCGCTGGCGAGGGCGCGGAGGGCCGGCCCGGCAACCCGATCGCTCAGCTCGTCGGCCTGGCGGTCGCCATCCCGCTGGTCATGCTCGTGTACGCGGTGCCGGCCGAGCTTTACCTGCGCCGCCGCAGCCGCCTGGTCGCTGTGCTCCGGGTGCTCCCGACGGCTCTGCTCATCGCGATAGCCTGCGGTGCGTTGTCCGCCCTGCTCAAGCTCAACCCGCCCTATCTGTACGGCCTCTTCGCGGGATTCGCGGTCGCCGCCGGCGTTAACCGTGACCGAAGAGAGCGGCACGAGGGGCCGGCGGTCCTGCGAGGCGTGGTCAGCCTGGCAGCGCTCGGTGTGGCGGCATGGCTGCTATGGACACCGTTCCACCGCGCCGCGGTCGGTCCGGACGCCGGCTGGAGCGCGGTCATCCTCGACTCGGTCCTCTTCTGGATCCTGGCGTTGAGCGCCGAGGCACTACTGTTCGCGCTCTTCCCGCTGAAGTTTCTGGACGGCGCCCGGCTGCGCGGGTGGCGATTCACCGCCTGGCTGTACCCGCAGGTCGCCGCCGCGCTCTTCTTCACGCTCGTGTTGATCAAACGGGGCGACGTCAACCATCCGGGGTCGGACATGGTGGCGGTCTTCCGGGCTCTGGCCTTTTTCCTGATCTTCGGCACGGCGTCGGTCCTGTTCTGGGGCTACTTCCGATGGTCCAAGCGGCCCACGCGGAGGTATGCCGAACCGGCTCGTTCACGGCGCCGAGTCGGATCATGAACACGTCCCCAGCCCGGCCGCCGGACGGTCGTTAGCCCCGGTGTGAGCGCCGATTGGCCATTGCGGGGGCGAGATGCGGAACTGTCTCGCCTCGTGGCCGCACTCACCCCCGCCGGGCCGGGCCGCCCGGGAATCGGCGCGGTCCTGGTCGGGCCGCCCGGCGCGGGGCGCACCCGGCTCGTCGCCGAGGCGTTGGTGGAGGCCGGTCCCGCGCACGTCGGGGTGTACCGGGCGGCGGTCTCACCCTCAGCCGCCGCCATCCCGCTCGGCGCGTTCGCCGCGCTGCTGCCCAGCGGACCGGACGGCACGGCGGCCAGCATCGCCGCAGTGCTCGGGCAGATCACGATGTACGGCGGGCCGCCGCTGGTCGTCATCGACAACGCGCAGCACCTCGACGAGGTGTCGGCCGTGCTCGTCCACCAGCTCGTCGCGGCGCGGCGAGCGACGGTCGTTCTTACCGTCCGCTGGGGCGAGCCCCGCTCGCCGCTGGTCGACCGCCTTTGGCTCGACCACGACCTGGCCCGGATCGACCTCGAGCCGCTGAGCCGGGACGCCGTCCACGGGCTGCTAGCCACCGCGCTCGGCGGCCCGGTCGATCCGCTCACCGTTGAGCTGCTTCACCAGCGCTGCGCTGGAAACCTCCTCTTCCTCCGCGAGCTGGTGGACGACTGTCTTGCCAGCGGGGAGCTATATCGGGTTTGCGACGTGTGGCGCTGGAGCGGTCGCCTGCGCGGCGGGCAGAGGCTGCGCGACGCGGTGGCCACGCGGCTCGGGCGGGTCTCCACGGCCGAGCGGGAAGCGCTGCTCGGTGTGGCTCTGGCCGAGCCGGTGGCCGCCATCGCGATCGCACAGGTCACCTCCGAGGACGCGGTACACGCGATCATCGGCCGCGGCCTCGTTCGTGCGGAGAGTGGCGTCGGCGGCCTGACACTGCGGCTGGACCATCCCCTGTACGGCGAGGCCGCGTCCGCGGCAACGCTCGACGGCACCCGCCGGTCGATCCGGCAGCGGCTCGCCGCGGCACTGACCCACGAGCCGGACGGAACGCCGCTCGGCCTGCTGCGGCCAGTGGTACTGCGGCTGGACGGCGGCCTGCGGATATGCCGCGCCGACCTGCTCGCGGCCGCGGGCGCCGCGCTCGACCTTGGCGAGTTCGCGCTGGCCGAGCGCCTGTGCGGGCGGGTGGTGCCAGCCGGCCGAGATCCCGAGTGGACACTGCTGCTCGCCCGGGCGGTACTCGGTCAGGGCCGCAGCGACAGCGCGGAACGGCTGCTTGCCGGCGTCGATCCGGTGCGCGTGCCGGCCGCTACCGCGGTCGAAGTCACGCTGTGGCGGGCCTACGTGCTCCTCAACCGGAGCAGCAAGGCCGACCCGGCCGCCGTACTCGACGCAGCGGCAGCAGCGGTCCCTGCTGAGTACCGGCCACCGCTGTTGGATGCTCGGGCGCTCGCGCTCGCGGTCATGGGCCAATACCGGGCGGTGCTCCATGCGCTCCCTCCCCCTGCCGCGGACGAGCCAAGCGACCGCGCGGCGGCCCGTGCCATCGCGCTAGCTGAGTGCGGCGAGCTGACCGCCGCCGCGAAGGTGGGACGCGGATGGGATCCGCCGCCGCACAGTCCACGGGAAAACGACCTGTACCTACCGATCACCGCGAGCGCTGTCGCGCTGCGCCTGGCCGACCACGCTGCCGTCGCCGACATCTGCGGGCGGCTGCGAGCCTGGTCGCGGGCGAGCCGCTCGGCCCTGGTCCGCGGCCACGCCGAGCTGATCGAGGGTGAGGCGGCCATCCTGAGCGGCGCGTTCGGAACCGCGCTGAAACGGCTACGCGACGCGATCGCGCTCCTCACCGACGCTGGGAGCCAACAGGCCGCCGGTCAGGCCCGCGTGCGACTCAGCCTCGCCGCCGCTCTGTACGGCCGGCCGCGACTCGCTCGGGAGGCGCTCGACGGATACGCGGCGTTGGATTCCGAGCGGTGGCCGGCACACGCACGGCGCATCGCGGAACGCTGGCGGGCCGCTGCACTCATCACCCTTGAGCAGCGGCACACGGCCGCCGCGATACTCCGTCGCCAGCAGCGCGAGGCTGTGGCCGGCGAGGTGTGGTGGGCCGCTATGGAGTGCGCCTACCTGCTGCTCCGCGCGACCGGCGACCGAACCTCCGCCACTGACCTGGCCGCGCACGCCCGCCGGTGCGACGGCCCGACGGCGGCCGCGAACCTCGCGCTGGCCGAGGCGTCCGCCCTTGGGCAGGCGGCGGCGTTGTCCGAGGCGGCCACCGGATACGCGGCATTGGGCCGGTGGCCCGCCGCTGCCGACACCGCGGATCGCGCGGTGGTGGTCGCCACCCGGCACGAGCAGCACCGGCAGGTGGCCCGCTGCGGCGCCCAAGTCAACGACTACCTCGCCCGCTGCGAGCTAGTGGCACCACCAGGGTGGTTGGCTCCGATCGACCGGGCCCTCGCCGACCTGACACCCCGCGAGCGGGAGGTCGCGCACCACGCTGCCATGCTCCCCAACCGGGAGGTGGCGGCACGGCTCGATGTGTCGGTACGCACGGTCGAGAACCATCTCCGGCAGGTCTACGCCAAGCTCGGAATCACCCGGCGCACGGAGCTCGTGGCCGCTCTGGAGCGTCGGCACCGCCTGTGACGGTCAACACCTTTAGCGCTTAAACAGAATGATTCTGTCGGACGCGATCTTTAGGTTTTCGGAGGTAGACAACTCCTCGAAGCGAACGCGCAGTCGGCACCGCTGCCTCAACCCCTTGAAAGGTATCGACATGTCTCAGCAGACCGCCACGGGGGCGGACGTTACAGCCGGCGGGCAAGCGGTCGATCCGAAACGCTGGCTGGCGCTGCTCGTCATCGCCATCGCGCAGCTGATGGTGGTGCTCGACGGCACGATCGTCAACATCGCGATGCCGTCGGCACAGGCCGACCTCGGCATCTCCGACGCCAACCGGCAGTGGATCGTCACGGCGTACACGCTCGCCTTCGGCGGCCTGCTGCTGCTGGGTGGGCGGATCGCCGACTACGTCGGCCGGCGGCGGATCTTCCTGATCGGCCTGATCGGCTTCGCTTTCGCGTCCGCGCTCGGCGGCATCGCCACCAACGCGGGCACGCTCTTCGCCGCTCGCGCGCTGCAGGGTGTCTTCGGCGCGCTGCTCGCACCGGCGGCGCTCTCGCTGATCACGGTCACGTTCACCGACGTGAAGGACCGGGCGAAGGCGTTCGGCGTGTTCGGCGCGATCTCCGGCGTCGGCGCCACCATCGGCCTGATCCTCGGCGGCGTGCTCACCGAGTACACCACCTGGCGCTGGTGCCTCCTGGTCAACATCCCGATCGCGCTGATCGCGTTCGCGCTGGCCCTGCCGATCGTGCGGGAGAGCAAGGCGCACGGCAACACGCGCTACGACATCCCCGGCACCGTCCTCGCGACCGGTGGCCTGGTCGCCCTCGTGTACGCGTTCACCAAGGCGGCTGAGGACGGCTGGTCGTCGGCGGTGACGCTGGTGTTCTTCGCGATCGCCGCGGTGCTGCTGGTGGGCTTCGTGGTCTTCGAGTCGCGCACGCCCAACCCGCTGCTCCCGCTCCGCGTGGTGCTGCACCGCAACCGCGGCGGCTCGTTCCTGGTCTCGGTGCTCCTGGGCGCCGGCATGATGGGCATGTTCCTGTTCATGACGTACTACTTCCAGGGCACCCTGCAGTACTCGCCGGTCCGCAGCGGCATCGCGTACCTGCCGTTCTCGCTGGCACTGATCATCACCGCGATGGTGGCGAGCTCGGTGCTGCCGAAGGTGGGGCCGCGGGCGATGATGACGGTCGGCGGCCTGCTGGCCACCGCCGGCATGGTCTGGCTGACCCAGCTGCGGATCGACTCGTCGTACCTGACGCTGATGCTCCCGGCCCTGGTCATCATGGCGGTGGGCATGGCGCTGGTCTTCGTGCCGCTGGGCAATACCGCGCTCACCGGCGTCGACGACCACGACGCGGGCGTGGCCAGCGCGATGGTCAACACCACCCAGCAGATCGGCGGCTCGCTCGGCGTCGCGCTGCTCAACACGGTGTTCACGACCGCGGTGGCCGGCTACATCACCGACAACGGCCCGGCCTCCGCGCCGCTCGGCGCCGTGCACGGGTACAACGTGGCGTTCACGGTGAGCGCGGTGCTGCTGGCGGCGTCCACGCTGGCGACGTTCCTGCTCATCCGCAACACCCGCCAGAACGTCATCGGCAAGGACGGCGCGAGCGACGACGCGCCGGCGCTCGCCCCGGTCCACGTGGGCTGACGCTGGGCCGAGGCGAAGGACGGCAAGACGAATGGGCGGGCCCTGGTGGCCCGCCCATTCGCCTCGGATAGCGTGGCGCACCGTGCGCCTGATCGCCGTGCTGGCTCTCTGCGCGCTCAGCGGCTGCTCGGCCAGCGCCCCTTCTTCCGCCCCACCGTCACCGCGTTCGCAGGCACCGCCAACTTCTGCCCCACTGACACCGCGTTGGCAGGCGCCCCCGGCGAACGCGGTCTTCGACTACCAGGTCGGCGGCGCGTACCCGCCGGCCACCACCGTGGGCATCGTCGACCGGGACCGTACGGCCGCGCCGGTGCCCGGCCGCTACAACATCTGCTACGTCAACGCCTTCCAGACCCAGCCCGCCGAAAACCGGTGGTGGCGGGAGCGGCACCCCACCCTGCTGTTGAAGGACGCCGGCGGGCGCTACGTCGAGGACCTGGACTGGCCCGGCGAGCGGCTGCTGGACATCTCCAGCCCGGCCCGGCGCGCCGAGCTGGCCGCGATCGTCGCCGAGTGGTTCGCCGGCTGCGCCGCCCGCGGATACCAGGCGGTCGAGCCGGACAACCTCGACTCCTGGACCCGCTCCGCCGGGCTGCTGACCCAGCCGGACGCGGTCGCCTTCGCCCGCCTCCTCGTGGTGGCGGCGCACGCGAACGGGCTGGCGATCGGGCAGAAGAACACGCCCGCACTCGCCGGGGCCGGGATCGGCTTCGACTTCGCCGTCGCCGAGGAATGCGCGGTTTACGACGAATGCGGCGGATACCTCACGGCATACGGCGACCAGGTATACGAGATCGAGTACACGGACAACGGACTCGACGCCTATCGCCGGGCCTGCGCCGACCACGGCGGCCGCATCTCGATCCTCCTTCGCGACCGCGATGTCGCCGCCGCCGGCGACGCCGGCTATCACAGCGAATCTTGCTGACCTTCGCCCGCGCCTGGGTGTGTCAGCCGTGGGTGGTGTGGGCCCGCACATCCGGGTTGGGCTCGCCCTGCGGGCGGCGGTGGTCGGCGCGCCACTCCGCGCCCGCGATGAGCAGGGACACCGCGACCGCGCCGGCGGCCGCGCACACCGCGACCATCACCGCGAGGTGGTTGTCCCGGGTGGCGGCGAGCACGACGTAGTACAGGCCCGGCAGCAATGCCGTGCCGACCGCCGCGCCCACGCGTTGTCCGGTTTGGAGGGCACCGCCGGCGGCACCGGCCATGCTCACCGGGACGTTGCGGAGCGCCATCGTGATGTTGGGTGAGATGACCAGGCCGCTGCCCACGCCGCCGATCAGCAGGGCGGGTGCCACGGCCCAGGCGGGCGCGTACCGGAGGACGAAGGCCGTCGTGACCAGGCCCGACACGACCGTGACGAGTCCGATAACGGTCAGCCGCCTCCCGAGCCGGTCGACGAGGCGGCCGGCCACGACGGCGGCCACGGCCGAGCCGGCCGAGAACGGGGTCACCGCCAAGCCTGAGTGCAGCGGCGACCAGCCGAGCCCTTCCTGGAAGTAGAGGGCGAGCACGAGCCAGATGCCGCTGAAGCCCACGAAGTACATGGTGCCGAGCGCGATGCCGCCGGCGTACCCGGGAGTGCCGGTGAGCAGGCGGGGGTCGAGCAGGGGATCGCGACCGCGGCGCACCGCGCGCCGCTCCCACCAGGCGAAGGTGGCCAGCAGCGCCGCGCCGACCAGGAAGAGCCACCAGAGCGTGCGCAGGCCGCCGTCCTCGGCCTGCACCAGGGGCAGCATCGCGGCCAGCACCCCGCCGCCGAGGAGCAGCACGCCGACCGGGTCGAGGTGGCCGCGCCCCTCGGCCGCGCGGGCGGGACGCGGCAGCAGGCGGGCGGCGAGGATCAGCGCGGCCAGGCCGATCGGCACGTTGACGTAGAAGATCCAGCGCCAGCTCGCGACCGCCAGGATCAGGCCGCCGATCACCGGGCCGACGGCGGTGGAGATGCCGACGGTGGCGCCGAAGAAGCCGAACGCCCGGGCCCGCTCGGCGCCGGTGAACATCTGCTGGATCAGCGCGGAGTTTTGCGGGGCGAGGCTGCCGGACGCGATGCCCTGCGCCAGCCGCGCGACCACCAGCAGCTCGATCGAGGGCGCGGCACCCGCGGCCGCGCTGCACAGGATGAACGCGGCCAGCGCGATCAGGAACATCCGCCGCCGCCCCACCGCGTCGCCGAGCCGCCCCGCCGCGACGAGGGTGAGGCCGAAGGTGAGCGCGTAGCCGGAGACCACCCACTGCACCGCGGCGGGCGTGGTGCCGAGCTCGCGCTGCATCGACGGGAGCGCCACCGCCACGATGCTCACGTCGAGCAGCGTCATGAACCCGGCGACGAGGGTGACCCACAGGGCCCGCCAGCGGTGCGGCAGCGGCTGGGTCAAGGGCCCTCCCCCACGAACGGATCACACCATGGCTACCACAGATCGGGCCGCGATGCGCCGCGCCACGAGATCCGCGTCGCGCCCCGCGCCGCCGACCAGCATCGAGCTGAACGCGCGCTGGAACGCCAGCCCGGTGAAGTGGAGACCGGGCACGCCCGGATCGTCGAGCGGCCACCCGTCCTCGCCCACCACCGGGAGGTCGATCCAGCTGAAGTCCTGGCGGAACCCGGTGCACCACACCACGTTCGCCACGTCGAGCGTCCGGCCGTCCGCGAGGAGGGGCTTCCCGTCCCGTACCCCCGTCATGCGATCGGTGATCCGCTCAACGCCGGCGGCGGCGAGATCGGCGCCTTTGACCCGCAAGAGCGGCCCGCCGTGCGCGCGGATGTGTTCGCGCATCCTGCGCCCGATGGGGGTACGCACGTGGAGCACCCGCGTCCACATCAGCCACAGCAGCGGGAAGACCGCGCGCGCCAGCCGCCCCTCGATCGCGAACGGGATCTGCCCGGTGTCCCGCCCGCACAGGTAGGTGCGGTGCGTGGCCGCCACCTCGAACGCCACGTCCGCGCCCGAGTGCGAGGCGCCGACCACCAGCACCGGGCCCTCGGCGAGCTGGGCCGGGTGGCGGTACCCGCTGGAGTGCAGCTGCCGGATCTCGGGCGCGAGGCCGGCCGCGAAGTCCGGCACGTGCGGCGCCGGCCCGAACGTGCCGGTCGCCACGACCACGTTGTCCGCGTCGAACCGCTCCTCGCCGGCCAGCACCAGAAACCGGTCGCGGTGCCGGACCAGGCGCTCGACCCGCACGCCGGTGCGCACCGGCAGGTCGAACCCGGCCGCGTACGCCGCCAGGTAGTCGGCCACCTCGTCCTTGGTCGGAAACGACCAGGGCGCCGCGGGGAAGGGCATACCGGGCAGGCCGTCGTACCGGGCCGGGCTGTAGAGGCGCAGCGAGTCCCAGTGGCGGCGCCAGTTGTCGCCGACGCGGGCGCCGCCCTCCAGGATCACGAACGGCCGCCCCCGCCGGGCCAGGTGGTAGCCGGTGCTCAAGCCCGCCTGGCCGCCCCCGATGATCACGGTTTCGATGCGTTCGGTGCTCATACCCCGGGAGGCTACGAAGCCGGCGGCGCCTTCCGCTTCGGGCGCGGGCGTGGGTATTTCTGTGTACGCCCGCCCTGGACCCCGTCGATGCGGTGTCGACGATTCGTCTATCGGCGCCTGGTGTGGTGGCGACAATGGGTGGGTTGGGGAGGTAGCGGGGGCATGACGGCTGATGGCGTCGCGGCGGGTGTGGACCAGCGGTTCGCGCTGGCCGTCACGGAGGTGTTCGCGCCGCCGGTGCTGGCGGCGGCCATGGTGGTGGGCTTCGCGCTGAGCGGCGCCGGCACCCTGCGCACCGGCACGGGCTGGGCGCTGCTGGCGGTGCTCTTCACCGCCGCCGTGCCGTACGCGATCGTCTGGGCCGGCGTCCGCCGTGGCCACCTCACCGACCACCACATCGGGGTACGCGAGCAGCGCCGCGCGCCGCTCCTGCTCGGCCTGGTCTCGTGCCTGGCCGGGATCGGCGCGCTGGCCGGCCTGGGCGCGCCCCGCCCGCTGACCGCGGTGGTGGTCGTGCTCTTCACGACCGGTGTGGTGATCACCGCGGTCAACCAGGGCTGGAAGCTCAGCGCGCACGCCGCCGTGGCGGCGGCGTCGGCGGAGACGCTGGTGATCGCGTTCGGCCAGTGGATGACGCCCCTCTTCGCCGTGGTCGCCCTGGTGGCCTGGTCCCGGGTACGCCTCGGCGACCACTCCCCCGCCCAGGTGGTCGCCGGTGCGATCGCCGGCGTGGTGCTCGCCCCGCCGGTGTACGTGCTGATCGCCTAGGGCGGTCTGGTGGATCTTGCCTAGTAGGCCTCACCGATCGCCTCTTCGGGGGTGCGGCGGGCGCGCCAGATCACGCGCTCGTTGTGGCCGGCGGCCATCATGTGCCCGAACGCGAGGTAGACGACCACGCCCGCGCCGAGCACGCCGGTCGCCACCCAGTAGGGCAGCGCGAGCGAGTGCTCGGCCAGCTTGCCCGCGATGATCGGCGCCGGCGCGGCCGCACCCCACCGCACCAGGTTGAACGCGCCGGTCGCCACCCGCCGGTCGCCACCGCCCAGGGCGAGCGCGAGGTCGGTGAGGTTGGCGTTGGCGAGGCCCATGCACAGGCCGGAGGCGACCAGCACCACGACCGACTCGGCCAGCCCCGCCGAGGTGGCCAGCAGCACCAGGCACACCAGCAGCCCCACGATCGCCACGCCGATCGTCTGCACCGCGCCGATCCGGTGCGCCAGGCGGTGGCCGACCACCAGGATGCCGGCGGCCAGGCCCAGGCCCCACCCGGTGAACGCCAGCCCCAGCGGGATCACGTCGATGCCGAGGAAGAGCGGCGTGTAGCCGAGGATCACGAAGAACACGAAGTTGTACGCCGCGGTGACCGCGCACAGCGCCACGAACGCGGGCCGCCGGTAGGCGCGGCCGATCTCGCGCACCCGTACCGGCGGCTGTTTGTGGGTGGGCTCGCGGAGCGCGCCGGCGGCGACGGCGAGTGCCACCAGCATGAACATCCCGCAGACGAAGAACGGCAGCCGCCAGCTCACCTCGCCGAGCAGCCCACCCAGCAGCGGGCCGACGGCGAAGCCGAGGCCGAGCGCGGTCTCGAAGAGGCCGACGACCCACTCCCGGTCGTTGGCGAGCGCGACGAGCACCACCATCGCGGTGGCGAAGAAGAGCGCGTTGCCCAGGCCCCACACGCCGCGCAGGACCGAGAGCTGCGTGATGTTTCGGCTGAACGAGGCGAGGATCGCCGCCACCCCCACCACGCCCACGCCGGCGACGAGCACCGGCTTGTATCCGAACCGCCCGGTCGCGAGCACGGCCGGGATCATGCCGATGGCCATGACCGCGATGTAGGCCGTGAAGAGCAACTCCACCTGCCACGCGGTGACGCCGATCGCCTCCCCGATGGCCGGCAGGATCGGGTCGACCACGGCGATGCCGGCGATCGCGAGAAAGGCCACCAGCGTGGTGGCGTAGATGGCCCTGCGGTTGGGCTCGTCGCGCCGCGCCACGCGCGCCTCCTCCAGACTAGCTGTATCTTACAGATATCTCCCTGTATCTTACAGCTATGCCCACTGGTGAGACCGCCCTGGAACGGATCGAGACGCAGATCGCACTCCTCATGCGCCTCGGCGAGACCACCCGCCGCGCCACGCCGGTCGCCGCCCACCGCGCGCTCGACCGCGCCGCCTACGTGATCCTCCGCCACCTGGCGGACGCCGGCCCGCAGAACGTGTCGACGCTGGCCCACCGCCTCGGCCTCGACGGCTCCACGGTCACCCGCCAGGTGAGCGCCATGCAGCGCGACGGCCTGATCGTCCGCGAGGCCGACCCGCGCGACGGCCGCGGCACGGTGATCGCCCCCACGCCGGCAGGCCTGCGCCGGATGGCCGCGGTGCGCGCCGCCCGCACCGACCTGTACGGCCGCATCCTGGCAAGCTGGTCCGACAAGGATCGCGAGCAGCTGGCCGACCTGATGGGCCGCCTCATCGAGGCGCTGGAAGCCCACCGCCGCTCCGGCTGAGCCAGCGTTGGCCTCGGCCCATGCCGATTTGACGCCGACCCGCGGGGGGCGCGGCGATCGCGTCAGGCGGCGACGCGCGGTCAATCAGGTCAACGACGCGGGCGGAGGGCAAAGTCTCGCCCCGCTGGTGAATGTCGCTCGGCCAGCATCCATTCGTCACTGAGTCGGATTGGGCGATGCCGGCAACGGTCGCGGCCAATGTTTGGCGGCGCGACGGTAGTCGCGCAGGATCTTGTAATCCTTCATCCGGGGCCAGGGCGTGTCTGGTTGGTACGGCGGCAGGCGACGACCAGCAGCATCCGGTCTGAGCGCCCACTGCCGAGACGAGCGGCCGTCCACGATGGCCCCGCCCCGCGTTGGCGACCAGGCGGACCAGCTTGCGGAACTGTCCGGGCTGTGGCCCGGTGAGGGGGTGGATCCGCTGCTCATCAGCTGCCGAGATCACCTGCACTCCGCAGCATCGACGAACAGCCTCACGCAGGCTCGCAACGACACGCAAGCTACGAGACAGCCCTTAGCCTCGATCCACGGGTGAAATGGTTGCGCTGAGGGTGTGGCGGACATAGAAGATGCCCTTTGAGCTGGGAGGATAGGAGTTGCGACGCTTCTATCCGGGCAGCTTCAGAAGGGCATCTCGCAGGTGAGGTTACGCCATCGCGCGGCGGTTGGCCGTGTTTCGTTTGATGATCCGAATCTGGTGTCGTGTGCCGGGCTGGTGCCGGTGATGCGTCTGGCACAGGATGCTGGTCTGCACGCGTTGGTCGCCGATCGGGTTCGGCTGAGCGGGGACAAGGGCGCCAACCCGGGCGGCAAGGTGGCCACGATCGTGGCCGGCATGCTCGCCGGCGCGGACAGCATCGACGATGTGAACATCGCCCGCCATGGCGGTATGGCGTCGCTGTTCGCCTCGGTGTACGCGCCCTCGACGCTGGGTGAGTTCCTGCGCGGGTTCACTCACGGCCATGTGCGCCAGTTGCAGGCCGCTGGCCGGGACTTGCTGGTGGAGTTGGCCGGGCGCACGCCGGTGCTACGGGGCGCGGACGTGTTGACGTTCGTGGACGTGGACTCGATGCTGCGCCGGGTCTATGGCAAGAGGAAACAAGGTGCCGGGTTCGGGCACGCCAAGATCGGTGGGTACAACGTCTGGCTACGCGGCTACAACCCTTTGATAGCAACCCTGTCCACGCCGCTGGCTGCTCCGGTGATCGCCGCCACGAGGCTGCGGGCCGGTAACGCCGCCTCCGCTCGAGGCGCCGCGTGGCAGGTCGCCGAGGCCATCGGCACCGCCCGCGCCGCCGGCGCCACCGGGCTGATCGTGGTACGCGCCGACTCGGCGTTCTACGCCAAGACGGTGATCTGGGCCTGCCGCCGCAACCGCGCCCACTTCTCCATCACCGCCCGGATGGACGCCAAGACCCGCACGGCCTGCGAAGCCATCGGCGAGGACACCTGGACCGATATCCAGTACCCACGGGCGATCTGGGACGAGGACGAGCAACGCTGGATCTCCAACGCGCAGATCGCCGAGACCACCCTCACCGCGTTCGCCGGCACCCGATGGGCAATCACCGCCCGGCTGATCGTGCGCCGCATCAAGCGCCTGGACCCGCAGGCGCATCCCGGGCAGGGCGAGCTGTTCACCCGATACCGCTACCACGCGGTGTTCACCGACTCCCCATACGTGCTGCACCAGGCCGAATCCCACCACCGCGGCCACGCCGTCATCGAACAGGTCAACGCCGACCTGATCGACGGACCCCTCAAGCACCTGCCCTCCGGCCGATTCGCCGCCAACAACGCCTGGCTGGCCTGCGCCGCCATCGCGCACAACCTCACCCGCGCCGCCGGGCACCTGGCCGGCCCCCGCTACGCGGTCGCCCGCGCGGCCACGATCCGCACCCGGATCATCAACGTCGCCGCCCGGCTGGCCCACCGCGCCCGCAGCATCCACCTACACCTACCCGAACACTGGCCCTGGCAGGCCGCCTGGAACAACCTGTTCGCCGCCGTCAACGCCACCCCCGACTGAACGCCCACATCAGACACGACACGGGCAGCCGGCGCCGGCCACACCACCCACACGCACGACACACCACTGGAGCAAGCCGACCCAGACGATCGGCCACCCAACGCCGCCCACCACCCAAACCACGATCAGCGCGACCAACTCAACGACAGCCGTCAATCAGAACCCGTGGATCGAGGCTCAGCTTCTCCATGTCCTGAGCTCTATTTCTTCAATGCAGCAATATCGTGGCATTGAATGCCCCGAGCGACGAAAGCGCCTGGTGGTCTTGGTATTGGCGCGAGAGAATAGGTGGGTGTTGGTTGAGGCGTTAGCGGAGCTCAATACCCTGGCGGGTAAATGCGCCGACGAATCAACCTGGCCGCTGAGCGACGACACGCTTGTCGAATGTTTGGACACGATTCATGAGGCCGCGCAGGCGGTCGCGGCGGCCCAGTTGCATCTGGTCCGCGAGATCGACGGCCGGGGTCTGGCGGTCGCCCAGCACGCTTCCAGCACGCCGGTGTGGTTGCGGGAGCATCTGCGGATCAGCATTCATGCGGCGAAACGCCTGGTCGACCTGGCTCGCGCTGTTGATCAGCGGCCGGTCCTCGATGCGGCGTTGGCGGCTGGTGTGGTGAATGTGGAGCAGGCCACGGTGGTGGCCGCCGCGATCCAGGACCTGCCCGCCGAGGTCGGTGCGGCACGGGTCGATGAGGCCGAAGCCTTCCTGATCGATCAGGCCAGCCAGTTCGAGCCCAGCATCCTGCGCAAAGCCGGACAGCGGATCCTCGCCCACGTAGCGCCCGAGCTGGCCGACGCCGCTGACGCCGCCGCGTTGGCGCGGATGGAGCAGCGGGCGCGGCAGAGCCGGGCGTTTCATCTGACCCGTCATGGTGATGGTCGGGTGCGGCTGACCGGCTGGCTCGATGAAGGCGGCGCCGCCGTGGTCAACGCGGCGTTGGATCCGTTGTGCGCGCCCCGCCACGACGACGCCGAGCTACGCACCCCAGCCCAACGCCGCGCCGACGCCCTGGTCGAGGTCTGCGAGCTGGCGACCCGCACCGAGCAGCTGCCGGACAACGGCGGGCAGCGGCCACATGTCGTGGTCACCGTGCCCTACGACCCACTACACCAGCAGCTCGGCATCGGCACCCTCGACACCGGCGGACGACTCACCCCCGAACAGGTGCGCCAGCACGCCTGCGACGCCCAGCTGATCCCGGCCGTGCTCGGCGGCGACGGGCAGGTCCTCGATCTGGGCCGCACTCGCCGGCTGATCACCGGGCCGCTGCGCCGGGCGCTGGAGCTGCGTGATCGTGGCTGCGCGTTCCCGGGTTGTGATCGGCCGCCGCGCTGGTGTCACGGGCACCACATCCGGGCCTGGGTCGACGGCGGGCCGACCAACTTGGACAACAGCGTTCTACTCTGCGGCTACCACCACCGGCTCATCCACCGGGGACACTGGATCGTCCGACTCGCCGCCGACGGAATGCCCGAATTCATTCCACCCGCATATGTGGATCCGCGACAGCGACCCCGCCGCAACCTCTACCACCACCGGACGTAGTGCGCGAGAGGTGGCGATCGCACCCGCCACCAAACGCATCGCGCCCGATGCGGCTCGCCCTCTCGGGCGGCTGCGGCCTGGCGTCGAACGGACGACGAAGGCCGCGAAGCCATCCTCGCTGGCGGTAATCGACCGTGCCCGTGGAGCAGGGCACCCCCTTGGGCGCCCCACCACAAGCACCGAAGGGTCCGGACGCGACGCTGGCGGCGCGCGGTGCGCCATGAGGCCGGTGCTCGCGCGTGGAGGGCGCCCGCCAGCATCCGCCCGCCGAGCGCGATTTTCGTGGCGAAACCCTGCGCGTCCTCGGATCACCTGCCGGCGTGACTCCGCCCGAGCAACCGACCTGCGATCGTCATGTCCGCGGACGAACGGCGATCAGACCCAAAACACACACCACACCACGCCCATCGCCGACTATCCACAGGTGACACTTGGGTCGTTCGACGGCGGAAAAGCTGATGCGGCGCGGCGTGGAGCGGGCGGTCGGGCGCTGGTCAGGGCAGGTCGATGTCGGCGTAGATGCAGGCGTGGTCGGAGCCGGCGTGTACCGCCTGGGTCATGGTGTCGTAGATGGGCCAGAGGACGCCGCGTTTGCCGCCCCATACGCCCTTGCGGAAGATGCCGCCGCCCGTTGTTCGGGCCCACAGGGACGGTGAGAGGAGCACGTAGTCGATCTTGCTGCGGGCGGTGCAGTACCCGTACGTGCCCGGCCGGCCGCCGTCGTCGAACTCGGGGTGGGTGGAGATGTCGCGCAGGTCGGTGCCGCGTAGGAGGGGGGCCAGCGGCTCGCTCTCCGGGGTGTCGTTGAGGTCGCCGACGACCGCCACGTCCGTGATGCCGCCGGCGAGCAGGTCGCGGTAGATCTCGGCGATCCTCGTGGCTTGGCGGCGCCGGGTGGCGTCGGAGGCGAGCTTGCCGCCGTAGCCCTTGCTCTTCAGGTGGTTGACCAGGACCACCAGGCGGCCGCCGGCCGGGGTGGCGAAGTGGTACTCGGGGCAGTCGCGGCTGAAGACGCGCCCGGTCTGGTCGGTGTCGTCGACGTGGCTGCGCTGGCCGACCAGGGGGTACCCGCTGGTCGCGAGCACGCCTACGTCGATGCCGCGCTCGTCGTTGCCGTCCACGACCATGACCTGCGGGTATCTCGGGGCGCCGCCGACGAGGAGGCCGGCGTCGGTGAACCGCTTGAGCGCGATGCGGTTTTCCGCCTCGATGACGCCGAGGATGTCCGCGCCCACGTCGTGGATGACCCGCGCGGTGTTGAGCATGCCCTGCTCGTCGACGCGGTCGGTGGTGAGCTCGACCCAGCCGATCCAGTCGCCGCGCCCCTTCGCCACCACGAGCACGCCGTCCTTGCGGGAGCGGCGCAGCAGGCGGCCGCGATTCTGCCGCAGGCGGGCGAACTTGGCCGTGTCGCTGTGCAGCAGGTCGAGCTTGCGCAGCACCCGCTTGATCTCCACCTGGATGTCCGGTGTGTACACCGGCTCTTCGAGGAGCTCGCAGATCTGCTCGTACGCCTCGAGCGCGGGCCGCCCCGCGGACCAGGTGCGCTGGTCGAGGGCGCGGGCGCGGTTGAAGAGGTTTTCCACGTTGTAGGTGCCGATGCGCACGACCCAGAGCGTAGACGGCGGGAGGGCCGGACCATGCGGCCCGGCCCTCCCGGTGGAGCTACCGGGTCGGTTTGAAGTACCGCGGGATCATGTACGCCAGCGTCTTGGCGCCGATGATCGCGCCTTGGACGTCGGCGCTGCGGGTGTGGATGCCACCCCAGATCCGGGCCTCGATGACCTCCGCCAACGCCGCGGAGAAGCGGTCGAAGGAGCGCGTCGTGCCGGTGTCGGCGCTCGTCGCGCTGAAGGACATGCGGTCGGTGCCGTAGAAGTGCGCCAGCGCGCCCATCGACGCGGCCGTGAAGCAGGTGTGGCCGGAGGTGTAGTCGGGGTGCGGCGGCGTGACGAGCAGCGGCGTCCACGCCGGGTCGGGCGCCGTGTTCGGGTTGCCGTCGCTGGCGGCCGCCGGGATGAACGTGACCGGGCGCCAGAAGCTCCACCGGTACTTCTCGTAGTAGCAGGCGATGAGCGCGTCCATCTCGGTCATGTCGACCATCGCGAACATCCGCGCCGCCTGCATGTTGGTCAGGTTGTTGTTGACCGCGAGCTGGCGCTTGATCTCCCACTCGGTGAGCCGGCGGTCGTGCCACCACCGCGCGGAGTCGGTCTGGTCGGGTGTGCGGACGGTGCTGTTCGCCGCGCCGATCGCCTTGACCTCGTTGAAGTCCCGCGTGTACTGCGCGCTGGTCAGGGCCGGCGGGCCGGAGGTGGTGAACATCGTCGCGTTCGGGATCAGGAACGGCTTCACGTCCATCATCCAGGCGCCGTCCGAGCCGAACCCGGGCGGCGTGCGGCGCCACTGGCCGGGCGCGGTGCCCTCCCGCCACACGCGTGAGCCGTACGCGCCGTCGTTCGTCCGGAACGCGATCATCGCGGTGGCCGTCTTCTGACCGATCGCGGTGCCGGCGGTCTTGGGTGTGCCGTTGGGGATGCCGGCCATGAAGGTGTTGTACTTCGCCTGGATCGCCGCCTGCTGGGCCGGGAAGAGCCACTCCAGCGTGCGGAACGCCGCGGTCGCCACGGCCGCGTCGACCGACTCGCTGCCCGTCGCCGGCGGGGCGCCGAGGTAGGGCTGGTACGGCTTGCGCGCGATCGCGTTGACCGCGTCGTAAATGGCGCCGTGGACGATCGAGAAGCTGCGCGCCTGCTCGTGCGGCGACTGCCGCGCGACGTCCCAGATCGACTCCTGGGCGAGGGCGTCCCAGGTGACGACGGCGTTGGGCGTGGGTGCGGCCGACGCCGGCGCCCCCGGTGAGCTGAGCAGGAGTGGCGACGCGAGCGCGACGGCCGCGGCGAGAGCCACTCGCAGCGCGGTACGGCGCGTCCGACCTCTACGTGTCATGGGTTCTCCTTGCTGGTGCCCGCATTGGTCATGGTCATTTCCACATGCGAGGGTCAGCGGAGATCGACGCCAGGAAACGCACCCGCTGTCCGCCAAACGCGACTCTCCGTGAGGGATGCCCGTTCGGGCGGCTGACCCACCGGTTCGGCCAGGCGCCCGCGCCGTCCGGCGGTGCCCGACGCGGCGACGCGCCCGTTTGTCACACGCGGGGCGCCGGCGGTGCTGTACAGATGTGGACGTTGTAGGGCATGCCCTGGCCGGTGACGGACGTGCTGCCGTCGCCAGGCGAGCCAAGCGGAAGGACGGCATGGTGTCGAGGTCCGTCCGGGCCGACCTCGAAGAGGTCTTTCGCGCGACCTATCCGCGGGTCGTCGCCGTCGCCGCCCGCGTGCTCGGCTCCCGGGAGGGGGCCGAGGATGTGGCGCAGGAGGTGTTCCTGACGTTCGGGCGCTCCTCGGTGCCGGCCGGTGAGGCGTCGCGGTGGCTCGCGGTGGCCGCGGCGCACACCGCGCTCAACCACCTCCGCTCCGGCCGCCGGCGCGCCTCCCGCGAGGAGGCGGCCGGCGATGGTGGCGCGGTCGGTCCGGACGTCGCCGACGCGGTCGTGACGCTCGACGAGCGCCGCCGCGTGCGGGCGGCGCTGGCGCGGCTGCCCCGGAGGCAGGCCGTCGCCCTCGTCCTGCGGCACAGCGGCCTCAGCTACGCCGAGGTCGCCGCCGCTCTCGATCTTTCACCCGGCAGCGTGGGCACCACCGTGCGGCGCGCCGAGTCCGCTCTTCGCGAGGAGTTGAACCGTCATGCGCCATCCGACTGACGGCACGCTGCGCCGGCTCGTGGACGAGCCGCAGGGCGTCGCCGACGCCGATCGCGAGCACGTCGCGGGCTGCCCGGCGTGCCTGTCCGGGCTGGCCGCCGCCGAGCGGGACGCGGCGGCCGCCGGTGCCGCCCTGGACGTACGCGCCGCACTGGACATCGAGGACACCACGGACGTGGACGCGGCGTGGCGCCGGCTGTCGAGCGCGGTCGCCGCCGACGGGCACCGGCGGGCGGCGACGACCACCCCCGGCCGCCGGTGGCGCACCGCGCTGCGCAGCCCGCTGGTCGCCGTGATCGGAGTCGCCGCGCTGGTGACCGGGGCGGGTGCCGCGGCCGCCGCGGACTGGCTGCCGTTCTTCCACGCCGAGAAGATCGCGCCGGTCACCGCACCCCAGGCCGATCTGATCAAACTGCCCGAGCTCGACGACTTCGGCGAGCTCAAGGTGACCGAGGAGATCCGCGTCCGCCCGGTGGAGAGCGCGGCCGCCGCGGCGAAGGCCACCGGCCTGTCCGTGCCGGCGGTGGGCGAGCTGCCCCGCGGCGTCACGGGAACCCCGAGCTACCACATCGGCCAGCGGACGAGCGCCCTGTTCACCTTCTCCGCCGACAAGGCCGCGAAGTTCTCGGCGGACCGGGGCGAGCCCCTGCCGCCGCCACCGCCGGGCCTCGACGGCAGCCAGTTCCGGTTGAACGCCGGGCCCGGGCTCGCCATGGTCTGGGCGGAAGGCCGTCCGGTGCCGGCGATGGTCGTGGTCCGGGCGGTCGCGCCCACCGCGTACTCCTCGGGCATCCCGTTCGAGACGGCCCGCGACTACCTGCTGTCCCTGCCCGTGATCCCCGACGACGTCGCCGCACAGCTGCGTGGCTTCTCCGGCGACGGGACGACGCTGCCGCTGTTCATGTCGGCCGAGCGGCTGAAGAGCGCCGCCGCCGACGTGGGCGGCCATCCGGCCACGGTGTTCTCCTCGCGGGACGGCACGATGGCCGGCGTGGTCTGGGTGGACGGCGGTGTCGTCACCGCGGTGGCCGGCTCGCTGAGCGCCGACGAGGTGCTGTCGGTGGCCCGCGGCCTGCGGGTGGACCGATGATCGGGGAGTCCACCGCCGGGGTGGAGACGGCGCGGCGGGCGCTCGCCGACCTGCCGGAGTCCCCAGCGGTGTGGTGCTCGGGCCTGCGCAAGCGCTACCGGCGGCAGACCGCGGTCGACGGCGTGTCCTTCACCGTCGACCGCGGCGAGGTGCTCGGCCTGCTCGGGCCGAACGGAGCCGGCAAGACCACCGTCATCAAGATGCTGCTCGGTCTGGTGCGGCCCGACGCCGGCGACGTGCTGCTGCTCGGCCGGCCGGCGCGGGATCCCCGGGCCCGGGCCCGCGTCGGCTACCTGCCGGAGCTCTTCCGCTACCAGCCGTGGCTCACCGCCGCCGAGGTGATGGCCCTGCACGTGCGCCTCGCCGGCGTCGAGGTGCCGGACGCGGAGCGGCGCGAGTGCCTGGCCACGGTCGGCCTCGCCGACCGCGCCGGCGACCGGGTGGGCGGCTTCTCCAAGGGCATGCAGCAGCGCCTCGGGCTGGCCGTCGCGCTGGTGGCCCGCCCGGAGCTGATCGTCCTCGACGAGCCGACCAGCGCCCTCGACCCGCTCGGCCGGGCCGACGTGCGCGACCTGCTGCTCTCCCTCAAGGCGCGCCGCGTCGCCGTCCTGCTCAACTCGCACCTCATCGGCGAGGTGGAACGGGTCTGCGACCGGGTCGTCATCCTCGACAAGGGCCGGGTCGCGGCGTCCGGCACGCTCGCCGAGCTGCTCGGCCAGCGCGAGCTGCGGCTGCGGCTCGACGGGGTGAGCCCGGAGGCGGAGGCCCGGCTGGCCGCCGCCGGGCAGCTCACCCGCGCCGGGGACGCATTTACCGTGGCGCTCCAGGACGTCGACATCGTCCCCGACCTCGTCGCCGACCTGGTCGGGCTTGGGGTACGCGTACACGCCGTCGAGCCCGGCCGCATCAGCCTCGAAGAGCGGCTGCTGGACATCCTCCGCGCTGGGAGTGACCGCCAATGAACGCCCGGATCGTGTTCACCATCGCCACCCTCACGCTGCGGGAGGCCGCGCGCCGGCGCGTGCTGCGCTCGCTCGCCGTGATGACGATCGCGCTGCTCTCGCTCAGCGCGTGGGGGTTCTACCGGCTGGACGCCGAGTTCGGCGGGCTCACCAGCGGGGAGGCCCGGCTGGCGACCTCCAGCATCCTCAACCTCGTGATGTTCGGGCTGAGCATGATCGCCGCGCTCGGCACGGCGTTCCTCGCCGGCCCCACCATGGCCGGCGAGATCGAGTCGGGGACCTCGCTGGCCGTCCTGGCCCGCCCGATCCGCCGTTCGTGGGTGCTGCTGGGCAAGTGGCTGGGGCTCGTGAGCTTCGGCAGCGGCTTCGTGATCCTCGCCGGACTCGCCCAGTTCATCATCGTCTGGGCCACCATGGGCTACTGGCCGCCGCGGCCGGTGATCGGCCTGGCGCTGCTCGCCGGCCAGACCGCCGTCCTGCTCACGCTCGGCATCCTGCTGTCCACCGCGATCTCGCCGATGGCGTCCGGCATCGTCGCGGTCGGGCTCTTCGGCGCGACCTGGATCGCGGGCGTGGTCGGCGGCGTCGGGCGAGCCCTCGACAACCCCGGCGTGGAACGCGTCGGCGAGGTCTCCCGGATGCTGCTGCCCACGGACGGGCTCTGGCGCGGAGCCATGAACGCCTTCCAGGACCCCAACCTGCTGGCGCAGTCCACCGCGTTCGACGGGCATCCGTTTCTGAGCCAGTCCGGGCTCAGCGTCGCCTACGTCGCCTGGACCGCCCTCTGGGTCGCGCTGGTGCTCGGGCTCGCCGCCCTCTCCTTCCGCCGCCGCGACCTGTGAGCCCTACCCGCTGCCGCACGCGGTGCCGTTGAGGCTCGCGCCGGTGGGGGTGGAGTTCGTGCCGCTGTAGGTCGCCTGGAAGCCGAACGTCGCGGTGCCGCCGGCCGGGATGCTCGCGTTGTAGTCCTGGTTGACCGCGGAGACCTGGCTGCCGCTCTGCGTGACGGCCGCGTTCCAGGCGTTGGTGATCGCCTGGTCGCCCGGGAACGTGAACCGCAGCGTCCAGCCGCTCACCGGCGCCGACCCCGCGACGACCCGCACCTCGGCGACGAAGCCGTTCGCCCACTGGTTGTTCACCGTGTACCGGAAGGTGCACGACAGCGTGCCCGCGGCGGCGGTGGTCGGCGCGGCGGTGGTCGGACCCGGCGGGCGGGTGGTCGCCGCGGGCGGCGGGGGCGTGGTCCGCGCCGGCGTGGTGGCGGCGGGCGGCGTGGTCTGCCCCGGCGGCGCCGGCGGCACGGACGGCGAGGGGTTGGGCGGCCGGCCCGGGTAGTTGAGCCCGAAGCCGTACGCGAACAGGGCCGGCTTGCCGTCGCCCGCGTTGATCGGCTGCTGCGACACGCTCCGCATCCAGGTCACCGGCAGCTTCGCGGTCGGGTTGTAGTCGCCGAACAGCACGTCCGCCACGCCCCGCCCCTCGGTGCCGGGCAGCCACGCGGCGACGAGCGCCGCCCACCCGTCGACCTGCGCGGCGATGTCCAGCGGGCGGCCGGAGACCAGGACCACCGTCACGGGTACGCCCGAGGCGCGCAGCCGCGAGAGCACCTGCAGGTCGGCGCTGTCCAGACCCATGGCGCCGGTGCGGTCGCCCTGCCCCTCCGCGTACGGGTTCTCCCCCACCACGGCGATCGCGGCCCGGTACGAGGAGTCGATGCCGGTGCCGTCCCGGTTGTACGTGACGGTGGTGCCGGAGCCGACCGCCGCGCGGATGCCCTGCAGGATCGTGGTGCCTGGCGTGATGTTGCCGGCCGAGCCCTGCCACGAGATCGTCCAGCCGCCGGACTGGAGGCCGATGTCGTCCGCGCTCTTGCCGGCCACGAAGATCTTGCCGCCGCTCTTGGCCAGCGGGAGCGTGTTGTTGTCGTTCTTGAGCAGCACCTGCGAGCGGCGCACGGCGTCGCGGGCCAGGTCGCGGTGCGCCGCGTTGCCCACTGTGGACGTCAGGGCCCGGTCGGTGAAGCGCCGCTCGAAGAGGCCGAGCTCGAACTTCTTGGTGAGGATGCGGCGGTTGGCGTCGTCGATCCGCTCCATCGGGATGCGGCTCGCGTCCACCTCGCCGCGCAGCAGCTGGAGGAACTGCCGGTAGTCCGTCGGCACCATCACCATGTCGATGCCCGCGTTGATGGCGGCGGCGATCTCCGCGCCGGTGAACCCGCGCTGGCCGTCGATCTGGTCGATGCCCGCCCAGTCCGAGACCACGAACCCGTTGAAGCCCAGCTCCCCCTTGAGCATGTCGGTGAGCAGGCGCTTGTGGCTGTGCAGCTTCTGCCCGTTCCAGCTGCTGAAGGAGACCATGATGGAGCCGACGCCCTGCGCGATGGCCGCCTGGAAAGGTGGGAGGTGGGTCGAGCGCAGCTCGGCCTCGGAGATCTCGGCGTTGCCCTGGTCGCGGCCGCCGGTCGTGCCGCCGTCGCCGACGTAGTGCTTGGCGGTGGCGAGGATCGAGGTGGGCGCGCCGAGGTTGCCGCCCTGGAAGCCACCGATGATCGAGGTCATCGCGGTCGGGATCTCGGCCTGCTCGCCGAACGACTCGTACGTGCGGCCCCACCGGTCGTTGCGGGCCACGCACAGGCAGGGCGCGAAGGTCCAGTCGATGCCGGTGCCCGCGACCTCCTCGGCGGTGGCCCGGCCGACCGCCTGCACCAGCCCCGCGTCGCGGGTGGCGCCGAGGCCGATGTTGTGCGGGAAGATGGTCGCGCCGCGCACGCTGTTGTGGCCGTGCACCGCGTCGATGCCGTAGATGATCGGGATCGCGAGCGGCGTCGCCTGGGCCGCGCTCTGAAACCCGTCGTACATGTCCGCCCAGCCGGTCGGGGAGTTGTTGGCCGGAGCCGAGCCGCCGCCGGAGAGGATCGACCCGATCCGGTACGCCGCGATGTCCTGCGGGCTGGTCAGCGCGGCCCGGTCGACCTGGGCGAGCTGGCCGAGCTTGTCTTCGAGGGTCATCCGCCCGAGCAGATCCGCCACCCGCGCCGGCACCGGCTGCGCCGGGTCCTGGTAGGCCGGCCCGGCCCGGTTGGCCGTCGCGCCCGCGTCGTGCGCCGGCCCGACCAGGTCCAGCGCGGAGGCGACCAGCGTGGCCGCGGCGAGGCACACGCACACGACCGCGGCGGCGATCATCGTGCGGCCGTGGCGATCCAGGCGCAGGACCTTGCGGTGCTGCGCCGGAGCGTTGGGCTCCTCGGCCTCTGCGGGAGGTGTTGCGGACGACATGCGGGCACTCCTTGGACCTGGGACAGACGGCGTCAAACCGCCGGTCGTATCCGACCGGCGAGAATGCCCGGATCCCGCAGTGACCCGAATCTATGCGTATCCACCCGGAGCGGTCAAGGCCATCCCACCCGCGCCGGCGCGTAGCCTCGGGCGGGTGGATGCTGCCGGCTGGGCGCTGCTGGGCGCGCCGTGGGACTGCTCGGGCGAGGGGCGCGGTGAGGCGGACGCCCCCGCCGCGCTGCGCCAGGCCGGGCTGAGGGGCGTGGTCAGCCACGACGCGGGCGACGCCGCCACCGCCATCACGACCACCGCGCGCGACCCGGCCACCGGCGTGCGCGCGCTGGACGACACCCGCCGCGCCGCGAGCGCGCTCACCGCCGCCCTCGTCGACCTGCTCGCCCGCGCGCCCGGCCGGCGCCCGCTGGTCGTCGGCGGCGACTGCAGCCTCCTGCTCGGCGTCCTCCCCGCCCTCCGGTCGCGAGGCCCGGTGGGTCTGTGGTTCGTGGACGGACACCCCGACTACCAGTCCGCCGCCGAATCGGCGACCGGCGAGACCGCCGACCTCGACCTGGCCCTCGTCACCGGCGACGGCCCCGAGCCGCTGGTCAGCCTCGCCGGCCCGCCGCCGATGGTCCCGCCGGCCGCCGCCGTGCTGATCGGCCACCGCACCACCGGCCTGGACGTGGAGTCGGCCGCCGAGGTCGCCCGCGTCCCCGAGGGGCTGCGCCGCGTCGACGCCGCCACGCTCATCGCCGACCCCAGAGCGGCCGGTGCACGGGCACGCGGCTGGCTCGACCGCACGGGCCACGGCGCGTGGCTCCACATCGACCTCGACGTGCTCGACCCGGCCTCGCTGCCGGCGGTGACCTACCCGCAGCCCGGCGGCCCGGACTGGGCGGCGCTCGCCGCCGCGCTACGCCCGCTCACCGCCTCCCCCCACCTGCTCGGGGTGAGCGTGGCCGACTTCCGCCCGGACCTCGACGAGGACGGCGCGTACGCCGCCCGTATCGTCGCCCTCCTCGACGAGGTGCTCCCCTAGCGGCGCGGTGCCGGCTCCGGCGGGGCGATGTCGCGGACGGCGAGGTACACCGCGCGGACGGCGAGGGTGCGCTCGACGTCGTCGATGATCGAGGCGAAGAACTGCCGCCGGTGGTCGGCGTCGCTCATCGACGTGACGGCGAAGTACATGCTGCCGAAGCCGGCGAAGAGCGTCGCGTTGCGCAGCAGCGCCACCGGCACCGCCGGAAACAGCGCCGAGCGCGCCGGCTCGCCGCCGATCCACTGCTCGGCCGTCTCCGGCGTCACCACCAGCAGGCCCAGCACGAGGAAGAACGTGAACAGCACCAGCCCCACCACGGCGGCCTGCACCAGCTGCCGGGTGGCGAGCACCAGCAGCAGGTTGCGGGACTGGCGGCCGTTGAGCGGCACCGGCGCGAGGGAGCCGTCCGGCGCGAGCTCGTCGATCGGCGCGTCCGCCAGCGGTGTGCCCTGGCAGGCCGCCGACAGCCGGGGCGGGCTGAGGTCCTGCTCCACCCGGCCGATCTCCTCGCGCAGGCGGGCGGCCGCGGCGAGGATCGTGACCGCCGCGAACAGCGCGACCACCAGCGCCAGCCGCCACCACCCGAGGCGGTTCATCGCCTGCCACAGCTCGCCGGTGAAGAACAGGAAGAGCGTGACGAACAGCAGCGCCGGCAGCGCCCGGCCCAGCAGGTGCACGCTGTTGCGCAGGTCGTAGATCGTGTGCCGGACCGCGCGGCCGAGCAGGGCGCCGAGGCCGTACGTCGTGGCCAGCAGCGTGCCGGCGAAGACCGCGGCGAAGAAGATGACGAACCCCACGAGGCCGACCACGCCCTCCCCCGGCGGCGTGACCACTCCGTCGACGGCGAGCTGCAGCAGGGGCACCGCCACCGGCATCAGCGCGTACCCCACGAGGATGACCACGGTGGCGCGCCGGGTCAGGTGCAGCCCTCGCCGGGCGAACGCGCCCAGCACCCACCGCACGGCCACCGTCGCCACGATTACCGCGCCGAGCAGTACCCACCGCCGGGAGCCGGCCGCGCGCAGCGGCACCAGCCAGGCCAGGCTGGCCACCGCGACCAGCGCCAGCGAGGGCAGCATCCGGGGCAGCACGTGGGTGGCGAAGCCGTACCCCTCGATCATGGTCGGCACGCCTCGCCGCACGAACCAGCGCTCGGTCCGGCGTCCCATGGCCCGCGAGGTGGTGAACGGCACCCCTAGATCATGGCCTGGGTTCGATCCGCCGGGCACCACCCGGCCCGGCGATTCGAAAGCGCGGATAATGGGTTGCGGCCGGCGGGCGCGCCCTGATTCGCTTTCCCGCGCAAGGCTGATCACCGTTTGGAGGCACCGATGCGTGCGACGTCGTTCTCTCTCGGACCCGTTCTGGTCGATTCGAAGGGCACGTCGTTTGTCATCACGCATCCTCAACCTCGGCATCCTGGCGCACGTCGACGCAGGTAAGACGACGCTCTCCGAACGCCTGCTCCACGCGGCCGGCGTCATCGACGAGGTCGGCCGGGTCGACGACGGCACCACGCGCACCGACTCCCTCGCGCTGGAGCGGCAGCGCGGCATCACGATCCGGGCGGCGGTGGTCTCGCTGCCCATCCGCGGCACCGCGGTCAACCTCATCGACACGCCCGGGCACCCGGACTTCGTGGCCGAGGTCGACCGCGTGCTGGGCGTGCTCGACGGCGCGGTGCTCGTCGTCGCCGCGGTCGAGGGCGTACAGCCGCAGACCCGCGTGCTGATGCGGGCGCTGCGCCGCCTGCGCGTACCGACGCTGCTGTTCGTCAACAAGGTGGACCGGCCCGGCGCCGACGCGGCCCGGGTGCTGGCCGAGATCGAGCGCCGGCTCGGCGTCACCGCCGTGCCGATGAGTCGCGTCGAGTCCGGTCAGGGGCGCCGCGAAGCCCGGGTCGCTCCGTCCGATCTGGACAGCGCCGCCGCCCGTACGGCCGCGGTCGAGGCGCTGTCCGCGCACAGCGAGCGGCTGCTGGCCGCGTACGTGGAGGACGAGAGCCGGCTCACCGCGGCCCTGCTGCGGTCGGAGCTGGCCGCGCAGACCGGCCGGGCGCTGGTCCATCCGCTCTACGTGGGCTCGGCCGCCACCGGTGCCGGCGTCGACCTGCTGATGGACGGGCTCGTCGACCTGCTGCCCGCGGCCGGTGGCGACGCCGGCGGACCGGCCAGCGGCACGGTGTTCAAGATCGAGCGCGGCGCGGCCGGGGAGAAGGTGGCGTACGTCCGCATGTTCGCCGGCACCGTCCACATCAGAGACCCGTTGCCGCCGGGGCGCGACAAGGTGAACGCCATCAACGTGTTCCACGATGGCCGGTGGGTGCGGCGCGCGGCCGTGTCGGCGGGCGAGATCGGCCAGCTGTGGGGGCTGGCGGCGCTGAAGGTCGGCGACCCGGTCGGCGAGCCGCCGGCCGGCACCGCGAGCGGACACTTCGCACCGCCCACATTGGAGGCCGGCATCGAGCCGGTCCGTCCCGGCGACCACGTGGCGCTGCGCACCGCGCTGGCCCAGCTCGCCGAGCAGGACCCGCTCATCGACGTGCGCTCCGACGACACCGGGCGGCACCTGGCCGTCTCGCTCTACGGCGAGGTGCAGAAGGAGGTCATCCAGGCCACGCTCACCGCCGACTACGGCATCGAGGTCGTCTTCCGGGAGACCACCCCGCTGTACCTCGAACGGCCGGCCCGCACTGGCGAGGCGCTCGCGCTGCTCAACGCCCCGGACAACCCGCATCGCGCCACGATCGGGCTGCGCGTCGCGCCGGCCGCCGCCGGGTCCGGTGTGGACGTCCGGGTGGCCGTCGACTACCGCGCCGTGCCGCTGTTCGTCTACCGCAACATGACCGAGTTCGCCGCGAGCGTGGCCGGGTACATCCGCGAGGCGCTGCGCCACGGGCCGCACGGCTGGCCGGTCACCGACTGCGTCGTCACGATGACCCGCTCCGGCTACAGCTCACCGGACGGGCCGCCGGCCACCCGTGGACCGCTCAGCACGGCCGCCGACTTTCGCAAGCTCACCCCGGTCGTGCTCGGCCAGGCGCTGGCGGCGGCGGGCACCACCGTCTGCGAGCCGATCTCCCGGGTACACGTCGAGGCGCCCGCGACCGCGCTCGGACCCGTGCTGGGCGCCCTCAGCTCGCTGTCGGCCGCCGTGGAGGCGCGGCGGACCAGCGGCGACGAGGTCTCCGTCGAGGCGCTGCTGCCGGCGGCACGCGTCGCCGACCTCCAGCGCGCCCTGCCCGGCCTGACCTCCGGCGAGGGTGTGCTCGACGCCACCTACGCCGGGCACGCCCCGCTCGCCGGCCACCGGACCCCGCGCGCGACCGGTGGCCGAGCCGGATGACAATGGCGGGTGATAATGGCCTCGACAACACCTTGAATTCGACTAAATTGCGACTCGAATTCGTTATCACGCAGATCATTCTTCGTTATTACGAAGATCGAAGAATGGCTTTCTTAATCTCCAATAACACACCACCCACGCGGCACCAAATCCGTCGATCGAACCTGTTGCTATCCATCGACGCACATCACACTGTTGGCCATGAATCAACGCCACGGGGCTTTGCGTCGCCCCCTCCTCGTCATCGCGGCCGTCATCAGCGGCGCACTACTGGGGATCCTCCCAGCGGCCGCCGCCAGCGCCACGACCGCCACGTTCACCCGCGGCACCGTCGGGCCCTACCCCATCCACACGCTGACCTTCGTGCTCACCAACGACACCGACCAGCCCATCGACAATTGGCGGGTGGAATTCGACCTGCCGGCGGACACCTATCCGGGGCCGTGGCCGTCGCCGTTCGTCCTCATCGGCTTCACGAGCACCCCGACCGGCTGGCACATCACGGTCACCAAGGGGTCCAACAACCCCTACCCGATCGAGCCGGGCGACACCTATCGGTTCACCCTCCCGATGCACGGCTCGGCGGCACCCGCGAACTGCGTGGTGGACGGCACCACCCCCTGCACGGACGTCACGCCGTAGCTGGCGGACACCCGAGCGGATCGTGGCGCCCGGGAGCGGGTGCCACGATCCGCCGGACTCAGATCTTGCCTGCGGCGCTCATCACAGCCGGCCACGAAGAGCCGCCCGGCCCACCCGAAGACGGGCCCCGGCCACGCCGCCGCACCCGCGCTAACCCCCCGGCCACCAGCGCGGAGGGCGCGCGGGCACGTGGCGGCGGGCGTCGAAGTTCGCGCAGCATACCCGCCACGGGCGCTTGATGCACCTGCATTACATGCATCGCGAACTAGTGCATGGACATTCAATGCACATGCATCTAGCGTTCCTCGGGTGTCTGTCACCGAAGCATCCGCCGCCCCAGCGGCCATAGCGACCCTCCCACCGACCGAGCCGGCCGAGCAACGCTGGACGCCTCGACTCTGGGGCGTGCTCGCGGTCCTCTGCACCGTGCTCTTCCTCGACGGCCTCGACGTCAGCATGGTCGGCGTGGCGCTCCCGTCGATCGGCGCCGACCTGGGCATGTCCACCACCTCGCTGCAGTGGATCGTCAACGGTTACGTGCTCGGCTACGGCGGCCTGCTGCTGCTCGGCGGCCGCACGGCGGACCTGCTCGGCCGGCGACGGATCTTCCTCATCGCGCTCGCCGTCTTCGCGGTCGCCTCGCTCGTCGGCGGCCTGGTCGACGACGGGACGCTGCTCATCGTCACCCGGTTCGTCAAGGGCCTCGCGGCGGCGTTCACCGCACCGACCGCGATGTCGATCCTGACCACGACGTTCCACCAGGGGCCGGCCCGCAACCGGGCACTGTCGATCTTCACGGTCTTCGGCGCGAGCGGCTACTCCTCCGGTCTCATTCTCGGCGGGCTGCTGACCAGCCTCGGCTGGCGCTGGACGTTCCTCATCCCGGTGCCGCTGGCGCTCGCCGCCCTGGTCTTCGGCGCCATGCTGATCCCGCGCGACCGGCCGGCCGCGGACGGGGGCCACGACCTGATCGGCGCGGCCACCCTGACCTCCGGGATGCTGCTCGCGGTGTACACCGTGGTCTCCGCGCCGGACCGCGGCTGGCTCGACCCGGTCACCCTCGGACTCGCCGCGGCGGCGGTCGCCCTGCTGATCACCTTCGTGGTCACCGAGAACCGGATCGCGCACCCGCTGATCCGGCTCGGCATCCTCCGGGTGGGCTCGATCGTGCGGGCCAACCTGAGCGTGATCGCGCTCTTCGGCTCGTACCTGAGCTTCCAGTTCATGATGACGCTGTACCTGCAGGACGTGCGGGACTGGTCGCCGCTGCGGGTGGCGCTCGCCCTGCTCCCCGCCGGGCTGCTCGTCGCGTTCACCTCGCCCTTCGTCGGCGGGCTCATCAACCGGTACGGGACGCAGCCGCTCATCAACAGCGCGATGGCCTCGCTCACCCTCGGCTACGGGTGGTTCCTGCTGACCGCCGGCACCGCACCGCACTACCTCGTCGCGGTCCTGCCGACCATGCTGCTGCTGGGTGGCGGGTTCGCGTTCGGCTTCAGCTCGATCATGGCGCAGGCGACCGAGGGCATCGACGACTCCGAGCAGGGGCTGGCGGCCGGCCTCGTGCAGACCTCCGGCCAGGTGGGCGCGGCGCTGGTCCTGGCCGTCGTCACCGCCCTGATCACGGTCAGCGGGCCGGGCGGCGCGGCCGACTTCGGCCAGTACCACCCCGGGATCAACCTGGTCGCCGGCGTGGCGGTGGCCGGGCTGCTGCTCAACCTCGTACCCGTGCTGAATCGAAAGCGCGACCAGGACCGGACCCGGCGGATCACCACGCACGCCTGATCCGCGTCACCCTCAGCGGCGGCCGCCGGGCGCAGGAGCCCGGCGGCCGCGGCCTACTCCGGGGGTGGCGGCAGCTCGCCGGAGCCGCGGACGATGAGCTTCACCGGCAGCACCACACGCCGGGGCGGGCCGGCCAGGCCGCCGATCCGGTCGAAGAGCAGCTCGGCGGCGACCCGGCCGAGCCCCTGCGGGTCCTGGTAGATGGCCGTGACCGGCGGGCTCAGCGACTCGGCGCCCTGAAAGTCGTCGAAGCTGACGTGCGCCACGTCGGTGCGATCCTGCTGGTGGAGGGCCCGGACCACGCCCAGCGAGGTGCGCGCGTTGGCCGAGATCACCGCGGTCGGGGCCGGGTCGGAGGCGAGCAGGTCGATCGTGGCGCCGGTGGAGTTCTGGGTGCCCATCGCGTCGACCCGGACGAGCCGCTCGTCGACCGGCAGGCCCGCCTCCGCCATCGCCGCCCGGAAGCCCTGGTAGCGCAGGCGGGTGGTGTAGATGTGCAGCCGGTCGCCGATGAACGCGACCCGCCGGTGGCCGTGCTGGATCACATGTCGCGTGGCCGCCTGCGCGCCGCCCTCATTGTCGGCGAGCACCGTGTCGGAGTCGTACTGGATCGGTGGGCGGTCGACGAAGACCGTCGGGAAGCGCACGTGCCCGTGGCCGAGGTAGGAGTGGTCGCCCGAGGTCGGTGTGATGATGAGACCCGCGACCCGGCGGTGGGTGAGGCCGTTGACGACCACGCGCTCGTTCTCGGGGGCGTAGCCGGCGCTGGCGATGACCACGAACATGCCGCGCTCGCGGGCCACCTCCTCGACGGCGCCGGTGACCTCGGCCATGAACGGGTCGGCGATGTTCTCGACCACGAGCCCGATCGCGTCGTCGCGGCCGACGCGCAGCGAACGGGCCACCGGGTTGGGGTGGAAGCCCAGCTCGCGGATCGCGACCCGCACGCGCTCGGCGGTCCCCGGCGCCACCGCCGGATCGTCGTTGACGACCCGGGAGACGGTCTTCGCGCTCACCCCGGCCAGCACGGAGACGTCGCGGAGGGTCGGCCGGCGGGACATCATGCCCCCAGGCGGGCGGCGCTCAGGGTCGCGGCCAGCTCCCTGGCCCGCGCCGGGTCGACGCCGCCGGCCAGCTCCTGCTCGACGGAGGCGGTGGCGGTCGCGACCGCGAAGGCGACCGCGTCGATCCCGCCACGGCCGTCCTCGAGCGCCTCGACGAGCCCGCCGACGAACGAGTCGCCGGCGCCGATCGGGTTGACCACCGCCACCCGCACCGTGGGGATCCAGGCGACCTCGGCCGCGTCGCCGTAGGCCGTACCGGCCGCTCCGGCGGTCACCGCCGCCGTCCGGGCGCCCCGGCGGCACAGCTCCCGCACCGCGGCGGCGGCCCGATCGCGTATCGCCCCGAGCTCCTCGTCGAACTCGGCGTGCTCGTGTACGGACTCGACGTCATGCCCGGCCAGGACGCCGTCGGCTTCGGCCAGGTTGGGCGTCACCACGTCCGGACCGGCGTCCAGGGCCCCGGCCAGCGCGGCCCGGGCCGCGTCGACGACCACCCGCACTCCGGCGCCGTGCCCGAGGCGGGTCAGCCGGCCGTACCCGTCGTCCGGCACGCCCGGCGGCAGGCTGCCCGAACACACCAGCGTGCGGTGCCGGCCGGTGGCGAGCTCGGCGGCGACCGCGTCCTCGTAGCGGGCCCACGCGCCGGTGGTGATCCGCGGGCCGGGCTCGTTGAGCACCGTCACCCGCCCGGAGTCCTCCAGGTAGATCGTGGCGACCCGGACGTCGCCCGGCACCGCGACGCCCACGAACTCGACCGGCTCGGCGCCGAAGAGCCGCGCGACCGTGGCGGCGTCCCCCTCCGGCTGGAAGCTGACGAGGGTGGACCGGTGCCCGAAGGCGGCGGAGACCCGGCCCACGTTGAGCCCCTTGCCGCCCGCGGTGACGACCGCGTGGTGCGGCCGCAGCACGCTCCCCGGACGCAGCTCGGGCAGCCGGACCGTCCGGTCGACGGCGATGTTGGGGGTCGCGATGAGCAAGGGTCCTCCAATGAAGCCGATGGCAGGCTACCCGGTGAGCACGGCGGCGATCCGCGGTGCCAGTGGCGCGGTGGTGTCCACCACGATGTGCGGCACCCGCGGCGGTTCGAGGGCGCCGGAACGCAGGAAGCCGTCGAGGTCGGCGAGCTTGCGGCGGTCGCGCGGCGCGCCCCGCTCGGCGAGCCGCCGGGCCACCTCGGGCGGCGGGCAGGTGGTCCAGGCGAGCACGGCACCGCCGGGGGCGCTCAAGCGGGCCTCCAGCGCGGCCCAGGCGCCGGGATCGGACCGTTCCGCCGTGAACGGCGCCACGAGCACCACCGAAACGCCGGCGACGAGGCATCCGGCGGCGGTGTCGAGCAGCGCGCCGTAGGTGGCGGTGCGGGTCGCGGCCCGCACCCGCGGATCGTCGAGATCGCCCGGTGCCGCGCCGACGAGGCCGGCCACGACGGCGGTCAGCGGGCCGGTGAGCACGTCCTGGTCGAGCGGCGCGGCACCGGCGGCGCGGGCGAGGGCCGCGCCGAACACGCTCTTGCCGGTCGCCGGCGCGCCGGCGACGACGTACGCCCGGGCGGGTGGCACGGCTCCTCGCGAGTTCGTGGGGCCGGATGTCCCACGGGCACCCGGCCCCGATCCGCCGTGGATCAGCACTTGTCCTTGTAGATGTACTTGTTCACCTCGGGGTCGTTGAGGTTGTCCTTGGTGACGATCAGCGACTCGGTCGCGATGCTGGTCCGCACGGTCTTGCCCTCCAGGGCGTTGGCCGCCTGCTCAACGCCCTGGACGCCGATGTCGTACGGCTTCTGGGCGACGAGCGCCTGCACGTCGCCGGCCTCCAGCTGCTTGATCTGGTCCGGGCCGGCGTCGAAGCCGACGACCTTGACCTGGTTGCTCTTGCCGGCCGCGCGTACACCGGTCGCGGTGCCCTGCGCGGAGAAGAGGTTGGTGGCGAAGACACCGACGATGTCGGGGCTGCGCTGCAGCTCGGCCTGGATGATGCTGGCCGCCGTCTGCGGGGAGTTGTGCGAGTACTGGGTGGCGGAGGCGAGCGTGAAGTTCGTGTACTTGGTCTTCACCGCCTCCTCGAAGCCGGCCACCCGCGCGTCCACGGAGGACACACCGGGGTCGGTGGAGATGACGAGCACCTTGCCCTGGGCGCTGCCGAGCAGCTCGTTGAGCGCCTCGGCCGCCTTGGTGCCGCCGAGCTTGTTGTCGGTGGCGATACGGGAGGCGCCGATGCTGGTGTCGTCGACCACCGTGTCCACGAGCACGACCTTGCTGCCCGCGTCCTGGATCCGCTTCAGCGGCGTGGCCGAGGCCTTGACGTCGTTCGGCGCCACCAGAAGCGCGGCCGGCTTGGCCGCCGCGACCGCGTCGAGCAGCGGGTTCTGCAGGGTCGCGTCGAACTTGTCCGGTCCCTGCACCTGCAGCTCGACACCGAGCTCCTTGGCCTTCTCCTGGGCACCGCACTCCATCGAGATGTAGAACGGGTCGCCCTTGACGCCGACCATGAGCACGAACTTCTTCCCGGACGCCGAGCCGGTGTCCGACCCGCCGCCGGAGTCGTCGTCGGCGCAACCGGCGGCCAGGAGCAGCACCCCGGCAGCGACGGCCGCCGCGATCTTCTTCATGTGGGTTCCTTTCGTGGGTGGGTTCGCGTGGGTGGGTTCGCGTGGGTGGGTTCGCGTGGGTGGGTTCGCGTGGGTGGGGTTTCGTTTGTGTGTGTGTCGCGTGGGTGGGTCAGCCCCGGTCGCGGGAACGGCGCCGGAGCTGGTCGATCCAGACCGCCACGATGAGCACCAGGCCCACCGCGACGTCCTGCCAGTAGGGCTGGACCCCCGTGATGACGAATCCGTTCTTGAGCACCGCCGGTATCCACACGCCGATCAAGGTGCCGATGATCGACCCGACGCCGCCGAAGAGGCTGGTGCCGCCCAGCGCCACCGCGGTGATGGCCTGGAGGTTGTCGGTCGAGTGCCCGCCGATGCTGGTCGTGGAGAAGTACGCCAGCGACAGGAAGCCGGCGAACCCGGCCGCCGTGCCGCCGATGAGGTAGACCTTGAGCAGGTGCCGCTCCACGTTGATGCCGGCCCGCCGCGCGGCCTCGGGGTTGGAGCCGATCGCGAACGTGTGCCGGCCGAAGACCGCCATGTGCAGCAGCACGAAGCCGGCGGCCACGACCAGCAACGCGATCGGGATCAAGTTGGGTACGCCCGGGATCCACTCGCCATGCCCCACCGGGTCGAGGGCGTACGTCGCGGTGTTCACGCCGTCCTGCAGGATCAGCGCCGCGCCGAGTCCGGCCCCCAGCGTGCCCAGCGTGGCGAGCAGCGGCGGCACTTTCAGGTACGCCACGACGACGCCGTTGACCGTGCCGATGACGAGCCCGGCCAGCAGCGCCCCGGCGAGCGCGACGAGCACGTACCAACCCTTGGTCTGATCCGCCGCGACGTCGGCGGCGGTGTCGCCGCCGCCGGTGCCGACCAGCTGCAACGCGTGCACCGCGAACACCTCGCCCAGCACGATCCCGCTCGGGATGGAGAGGTCGACGCCGGCCGTGATCACCACGAACGTGGTGCCCACGCTGACCACGGTCAGGATGGCCACGTTCTGCGCCAGCTGGACGAAGTTGCTCCGCTGGGTGAAGGTGTCCGGGGCGAGCACCGAGAACGCCGCGATGATCACCAGCAGCGCGGCGAACGTGACCATCGTCGGGTTGCGCAGCAGCGCCCGGACCAGCGGCACCCTCGGGGTCACCGGCTCCTGGGTCTCGGCGCCGGTGGGCTTGGTCTGCGTCATCGCGCGCCCTCCCCGGTCTCGTTCGCGTACGCGCCGGAGATCGCGGCGATCAGCCGCTCGACGTCGGCCTCGCCGCGCCGGAAGCGGGCCACCCGGGCGCCGAGGCGCAGCACCTCGATCCGGTCGGCGACCTGCATCACCTGCGGCAGGTTGTGCGAGATGAACACGACCGCGATGCCCCGGTCGCGGATCCGCTCGACCAGCTCGAGCACCTTGGTGGTCTGGATGACGCCGAGCGCCGCGGTCGGCTCGTCCATCAGGATGACCTTGGTCGCCCACATCGCGGCCCGCGCGATCGCCACCGACTGCTTCTGCCCGCCGGAGAACGCCGCCACCGGCGCCCGCATGTCCTGCACCAGGCCGACGCCGAGCTCCCGGAACGCGGTCGCCGTGCGCCGGCGCATCTCGGGATGGTTGTGCAGGATGCCGAACCGGCGCACCTCGCGGCCCAGGAACACGTTCGCCGCCGCGTCCAGGTCGGGCGCGAGCGCGAGGTCCTGGTACACGGTCTCGATGCCGCGCCGCTTGGCGTCGTGCGGATCGGCGAGGCGGACCGGCGCGCCGTCGATGCGCACCTCACCCTCGTCCGGCGCGAACACGCCGGAGAGGATCTTCGTGAGCGTGGACTTGCCGGCGCCGTTGTCGCCGACCAGCGCGGTGACCTCCCCGGGGAACGCCTCGAACGAGGCGTGCCGCAGCGCCCGTACGTGGCCGAAGGTCTTCACCACGCCGTACGCGCCCATCACCGGGGTCATGACCGCACCTCGCGCCAGCCCCGGCCGTGCCCCTCGATGGCGGCGTTGAGGGCGGTCATGCGGTCCACCGCCGTGGTGCGCAGGAACCGCCGCCGGTCGTCGCCGGCCAGGCCCGCCGCCTCGCCCCAGAACGCCCGCCCGGCGATGTAGCCGCTGGCTCCGGCGTCCATCGCGGTGAGTACGCGCTCGACGAACTCCTCGTACGCCACGCCGGCCGACAGCAGCGCCCACGGCACGCGCCCGCACACCTTGCTCACCTCGCGGCAGCCGTCCGCGTCGCCCGGCCACTCCAGCTTCAGCAGGTCCGGGTCGAGGGCGGCGAGCAGCTCGGCGGAGCGGATCACCAGGCGCCGGCGCGCGTCGGCGCTCTCGTCCGGGTGCACCGTCACCAGCGGCTCGATGACGGACGGCAGGCCGTACGCCCGGCAGTCCGCGACGACCGCCCGCACGGCGTCGAGCGCCTCCCCCGCGAGGTCGGGCTCGCCGGCGCCGGCGGGCCGGTCCGGCCGCCACCGGACCAGAAACTTGAGCGCGGCACCGCCGTTCGCGGCGACGAAAGCCGGGCCGCGCTCGCCGCCGCGGTACTCGGTGCGGTGCTCGCCACGCCAGGTGGGTTGCGGCGACCGCTCGCTGGCGATGAGCAGGCCGGCCCGCGGGTCGAGCGCGCCGGCGGAGCGGACCGGGCCGGCGCCGTACTCGACGTCGGTCAGCACCCCGGAGGCGAGCGGCGACAGCGCGCCGATCACGTCCACCTTGAAGTCGCTCAGGTCGTGGTCGGCTGAGGGCTGGCCGGCCTTGTCGAGCATCCGGCGCAGCGTGCCGCGCTGGTCCATCGCGAGGATGGCGAACGTTCCCGGCTCGCCGGCGATCTGATCGAGGGTAGGGGGCATCGCGTCACCTCTCGGCTGGTGTTGGCGGGGGTGCGCCGGCCGCCGCCGCGGCCAGCGTCGCGGCGCCGTAGGCGCCCGGTTCGGGGAGCGCGGTGGTGCGCATCGCGGGGTACTGCCGCCGTTTCGCGGCCAGCAGCGCCGGGTCGCGCAGCCAGCCGCCGGCCACGACGACGTCGCGGTACGGCCCGGCGTGCGCGTCGATGAGCCCGAGCAGCCGCGCCGACTCGGCGACGAGATCCTCGACCGCGGTACGCCAGAGCACGCCGGGCGTGACGCCGTCGCTGATCCCGGCGAGGCCGAACTGCCCGTTGCGGGGCTCGACGAGGCGCAGCGTGGGGTGGGCCGGCGCGGCCAGGGCCAGCTCGCCGAGCGCGTCCCGGGCGGCCGGGGTGGCCGCGCCGAGCAGGGCGGCGAGCCGCCCGAGCGTCAGGCCCGTCGGCACTCCGGCCATCACGCACAGGTGGCCGTCGACCACGCCCCAGCCGACCGACATGCCGTGGCCGGCGAGCCCGCCCACCTCCGCCGGGGAGAGCGGTGCGCGGACGGTGCGGACCAGTGCCTCCGCCGTGCCCAGCGAGTCGAAGAGGGCGCCGGCGGTGGTGGCGCCGACGCCGTACGCGGCGACCTGGTGGTCGTGGCCGGCCACGGTCAGCACGGCGCCGCGCAGCGACGGGGGCGCGCCGTCGCCGGACACGCGACCGGCCGGGGTGCCGGCCACGACGAGGTCCGCGAGCAGGGGTGGCCAGTCGAGCAGGGCGGCTGCCGCGTCCCACGACCGGCGGCCGGCCAGGTCGAGCAGGCCGGTCCGGCTGGCGAGCGACAGCTCGGCGACCGGTGCGCCGCCGAGCCGCCGCACGACCCACTCGCCGACCGAGTAGAACCGCACGGCCGCCTTGCTGTCCGGGTGGTTGCGGCGCAGCCACAGCAGCTTGCCCAGCGAGGGCATCGGCGTCACCGGCAGGCCGGTGGTCGCCCGGAACGTCTCGGCGCCCAGCTCCCGGATGATCGTGTCGAGGTCGCCGCGCGGGTCGTGCCAGGCGATGGCGGGGGCGAGCGGGCGGTCCCGGCCGTCGACGAGCACGCCGGTCTCGGCCATCCCGGTCACGCCGACGCCGATCGCCGTGCCGCCGGCCGCGGTCGCCGCCTCGGCCGCCACGATCCGGGCCAGGTCGGCGAGCGCGTCGGGGTCGGCCTCGGTACGCCCGCCGTCGCGCCGCCACGGGGTCTGCCGCTCGGCGTCCCCGCGCACGTCACCCCGGGTGTCGACGGCGATCGCCTTGACCCGGCTGGTGCCGACGTCCACGCCGATCAGCAAAGGGGATGTCATCGTGGTCATAGACCTAGCTCGCTGATGTGGCGGCGCACACACCGGTGCCGGGCACCGCTCCCCGCGCTTTTGGCCATACGCGACGGGCTTTGACGGGTCTCGACCAGGCGCACGGTGCCTCCTGACAGCCAGTCAGCGAGATGACATCGATGTCATTGCCGGAAGCTAACGCCCCGACGCGAGGCTCGTCAATAGGTCGGAAACCTGTCGTTACAAAGCCGGCACCCCGTCGGGCAGCCACCGGAGGGCGAGACCGAGCGCCTCGCCGAGGCTCGTCGGGCGGGTGACCGCCGGGGGCAGGCCGTCCGTCGGCCAGCCGGGGCCGGCGGCGGCGACGAGCGGGGTACCCCGCAGGCTGGCCAGCTGGCCGGGGTCGGCGGTCGCCGGCCCGTGCGACCAGAGCACGACGACGGCGGGCCCGAGGCGCCCGACCACCGCGGCGAGCGCGCGGGGCGGCACGCGGGCGCCGAGCAGGAGCGAGCGGTGCCCTCGCTCGGCGAGCGCGGCGGCGAGGGCCTCGACGGGGAGGCTGTGCTGCTCCTCGTCGGCGCAGGCCAGCAGCGTACGCGGGGCGGGCGCGCCGGCCGGGCGGGGCACGGCGGCGAACGCCTCGGAGATCGTGCGGCTGAGCAGGTGCTCGACCTCGACCAGCGCGCCGCCGGCGGCGTGCCGCTCGCCGACGCCGGCCAGCACCGGGCGGAGCAGGTGGTCCCAGGTGTGCACCACCCCGCGATCGGCGATCATCCGGCTGATCACACTGGACATCGTGGCGACGTCGAGACGCATCGCGGCCCGGGCCAGCCCGCGCGCCTCCGCGCCGGCGCCGCCGACCGGGATCGTGTTGCCGCCACCAGCGCGGGCGGCGGTGCCCGGGAGGGTCCGGACGCCGTCGAGCGGATGCACGGCGAGCGCGGCCCGGGCCGCCTCGGCGGCGGGCATGCCCTCGCCGGTCAGCCGGCACATCACCTCGAGGCGGGAGAGGTCCTCCACGGTGTACCGCCGGTGGTGGCGCGCCTCGTGCTGGTCCGGCCCCAGGCCGTACCGCCGGTGCCAGCTGCGCAGCGTGGTGACAGCGACGCCGAGCCGCCGGGCCACCTCGCCCGCACTCAGGCCGTCTCCGGGCGCCCTGTTCACTGGGCCAGGGTAACGTAGCAAGGGCTTGCATCGTTTACTGCATCGATTGGGGGGATGAAGAGGGATGGAGCCAGCACTCGCCGCCGCGTACGCGCGCTGCCGCGCGTTGCACCGCCGGCACGGCCGCAGCTACTACCTCGCTACCCGCCTGCTCCCGTCGTGGAAGCGCCACCACGTCCACGCGCTGTACGGGTTCACCCGCTACGCGGACGAGATCGTCGACCGCACCGACGGGCTCTCCACCGCCGAGCGGGCGCGGCGGCTGCGCGACTGGTCCGACCGCTTCGTGGCCGGGCTGGCCGGCGAGCGGGTCGACGACCCACTCCTGCCCGCGGTGCTGCACACCATCGAGGTCTTCGGGATGGACCGGACCGACTTCGCCACGTTCCTGGCGAGCATGGCGATGGACCTGGAGGTGCGCGACTACGCCAAGTACGACGACGTGCTGTCCTACATGGAGGGTTCGGCGGCCGCGATCGGCACGATGATGCTGCCCATCCTGGAGCCGGCCGACCGCACCCTGGCCCGCGAGCCGGCCCGCCAGCTCGGCCTCGCCTTCCAGCTCACCAACTTCATCCGCGACGTCGGCGAGGACCTCGACCGCGACCGGGTCTACCTGCCCCAGGCCGACCTGGAGCTCTTCGGCCTCACCCGGGCCGACCTCCGCGTCGCCGCCGACCGCCGGGCCGCCTCACCCGCCGTCAAGGCGCTCATCGCGTACGAGGTGGAGCGCGCCCTCGCGCACTACGCGGCCGCCGCGCCGGGCGTACCGATGCTCGCGCCCACGTCGCAGGCGTGCATCCGGGCCGCCTTCCACCTGTACGGCGGCATCCTCGACGAGGTGCGGCGGGCCGGCCACGACGTGTTCGTACGCCGGGCGGTGGTGCCCAACCGGCGGCGCCTGGCCATGGCCACCCGGTGCCTGCTGACGCCGCCCGGCACGCCGGTGCGACTGCCCGTGGCGTGGGGGCCCTGATGCGGACCGCTGTCGTCCTGTTTACCCGTGACCTGCGGGTGCGGGACAACCCGGCCCTGCACGCCGCCTGCGCCGCGGCGGAGCGGGTGGTGCCGCTGTTCGTCCTCGACGAGCGGATCCCCTCCTCCCCCAACCGGCGGCGGTTTCTCGCCGAGTCCCTCGCCGGCCTGCGCGAGTCGCTGCGCGCCCGGGGCGGCGACCTCGTCGTCCGGGAGGGGGATCCGGTGGCCGAGGCCGTGAAGGTGGCCCGGGAGGTGGGCGCCTTCGGGATCGGGCTGGCCGCCGACCACAGCGCCTACGCGGCCCGCCGGCAGCGCCGCCTGGCGACGGCCTGCGACGCGGAACGGCTGGCGCTCAAGCTCTTCGACGGCGTGACGATCGTGCCGCCGGGCGCGGTCCGGCCGACCAGCGGCGGCGACCACTACCGGGTCTTCACGCCGTACTGGCGGGCCTGGCAGGGCGTGCGCCGCCGCGAGGTGCTGCCCGCCCCGCGCCGGGTAACCCTCCCCGACGGGCTCCACATCGGACGGCTGCCGGCGGAGCGGGCGACGGGCGCCATGCCGGGCGGGGAGAGCGCGGCCCGCGAGCGGCTCGCCACGTGGCGGCGCCGGGCCGGCGAGTACGCCGGCGGCCACGACGACCTGGCCGGCGACCGGACGTCGCGGCTCAGCCCGTACCTCCACTTCGGATGCCTCTCGCCGCTCACCGTGGCGGCCGCCGTGGACTCGCCGGAGTTCGTGCGGCAACTGTGCTGGCGGGACTTCTACCACCAGGTGCTCGCCGGCTTCCCGGAGCTGCCCCGCCAGGCGTACCGGAGCGGGGCGACCGAGCGGTGGCGGGACGACCCGGACGCCCTCGACGCGTGGAAGGAGGGGCGCACCGGCGTGTCCATCGTGGACGCGGGCATGCGCCAGCTGCGGGCCGAGGGCTTCATGCACAACCGGGCCCGGCTCATCACCGCCAGCTACCTGACCAAGCACCTGGAGGTGGACTGGCGCGAGGGCGCCGCCTGGTTCGCCCGGTGGCTGCTGGACGCCGACGTAGCCAACAACTCGGGCAACTGGCAATGGGTAGCCGGCACCGGCAACGACACCAAGCCGTACCGCCGCTTCAACCCGGACCGCCAGGCCGCCCGCTTCGACCCGGACGGCACCTACCGCCACCACTGGCTAACCGACTGACCCGCCGTCAATGCCGTTGATCAGGAAGCTGGCCGAAGGGCGGCGTAGGGTGGGCGGATGCCTTCCGCCAGCCGGCCGCACATGCCCGACTACGGCATCGCCGGGCCCGCCGCGGGCACTGGGCTGCTGCCGTGGTCCTGGGCGGTCGAGCGGCTCGAACGCTCGCACGACTACTGGGTCGCCACCATCCACCCCGACGGCCGGCCCAACGTCACGCCGGTGTGGGGGGTGTGGGCCGAGGAGGCGTTCTGGTTCAGCTGCGGGCCGCGCTCCCGCAAGGCACGCAACCTCGAGCGCGACCCGCGCGTGACGGTCACCACGAGCGACGCCGACGAGCCGGTGATCCTCGAGGGCACGGCCGTCCGCGAGCCGGGACGGCCGGCCAACGAGGCGCTCGCCGAGCGGTTCAACGCCAAGTACGGCGGTGGCATCACCGTCGACTTCCTGCTCGGCAACGCCACCTACCGGCTGCGCCCGTCGTGGGCGCTGGGCATGGTGGAGACCGACTTCAGCGGCTCGCCGACCCGCTGGACCTTCAGCTGAACGAGTCCGGCCGCTCCAGCTGGTCGAGCACCAGAGTCGCGTACCCGACGAGGTCGCCGTCGAGGTACGGCACCCGCTCGTCGCGCCCGGCCCCGTTCGCCCAGCGGCGCAGCTCGTCGATGGACTCCTGCCCCGCGCCGGCCCCGTGCGCGCGCACCCGCGCGACGGCGGTGGCCCAGCGCACCAGCGGCCGCTGGTCGTCGAAGTCGCCGGCCACGCCGAGCAGCCCCATCGAGACGCGGGCGGTCGCCGCGAGCGCGTCGTCTATATAGGACGGAGAGGCCAGCGTGGCCAGGGCCGGCAGGCTGCCGGTGGCGTCCTCGGGAAACCAGCCCAGCGTGTACGCCGCGACCCCGCGCACCTCCGGGTCGCCGTGCCCGAGCAGGGCGCGGAAGAGCGGCACCCCCCGCCGCACCGCGTCGTACGCCGCCACGGCCACATGCGCCAGGAGCGCCTCCTGGTCCCGCTCCGACAGCGCCTCGATGTACTCCGCGTCGCCGTCCTCGTCCCACCCGTCGTCGCCGGGGTGCGGCGCGGCGGCGAGCAGCATCCCGCCGCCGTCGGCGGTGCGCCGGTGCTCGGCGATCGGCAGCCCGTCGGGCAGCCAGAACGAGTCGTACCCCACCGCGATCGCGGCGAGGAGGCGCACCAGCTCGGCCTTGTCGGCGCCGTCCGGGCTGGCGAGCACCTCCAGCAGGAACGGCACCGCGTGCGCCGTGGCCTCGTAGCGGGTGCCCTGGTGGAAGATGTTGCCGTACAGCTGCCAGCGGGCCTTCTCCCGGCGGTCGGGGTCGGCGGCGCACAGGTCTCTTATCTGATCGGGTACGTCGGAGGCAGGCCCGTAGGCGTGGCAGATCCGGTCCCATTCGACGTCGTCGAGTCGCTCCAGCACGGCCAGCATCCTGCCATCCCGAGGGCTGTCACCAGCACCCCTCACGCGTGGCCGAGCACCGCGTGTGGTTGGTACGGCGCCTCCAACCGGGCGACCTCCTCGTCCGTGAGCCGCACGTCCACGGCCGCGACGGCGTCGTCGAGGTGGTGCTCCTTCGTCGCCCCCACGATCGGCGCGGTGACGCCGGGCCGGCCGAGCAGCCAGGCGAGCGCCACGGTCGCCGGGGGCAGCCCGCGCGCCTCCGCCACCGCCCGCAGCGCCGTGACCACCGGGACGTCGGCCTCGCCGTAGTACTGGTCGCCGAGCGGGTCGCTCCCCGACCGCGTGGTGGTGCCGGTCCGGGCCAGCAGGCCGCGGGCGAGCGGGCTCCACGGGATCACGCCGACCCCCTGGTCGAGGCAGAGCGGGAGCATCTCCCGCTCCTCTTCGCGGTACGCCAGGTTGTAGTGGTTTTGCATGCTGACGAACCTGGTCCAGCCGTGGGTGTCGGCCACGTGCTGCGCCTTGGCGAACTGCCACGCCCACATGCTCGACGCCCCGATGTACCGCGCCTTGCCGGCCCGCACCACGTCGTGCAGCGCGGCCATCGTCTCCTCGATCGGTGTCTCGGGGTCCCACCGGTGGATCTGGTAGAGGTCGACGTGGTCGGTGCCGAGCCGGCGCAGCGAGCCGTCGATCGA
>Ga0272482_10000031_pt1 | contig 45361 bp, 39 predicted proteins | sample RVTome_8_FD_192427 | JGI IMG/M metagenome (GOLD analysis project Ga0272482, IMG submission 192427) | Soil microbial communities from uranium-contaminated site in the Upper Colorado River Basin, Wyoming, United States - RVT160D0 (version 2) ...
CGGAGCAGCGCCGGGAGCCATACCTGCGGGCGCTGCGGGCCGGCTGGCGATTCATCGGGCGCGATCGCCTGTTGCTCAGCGTGGCCCTCATGATCTTCGTGACCAACCTGCTCGACCAGGCGTACGCGGCGGTGCTCGCGCCGGTCTGGGCCAGTGACGTGATCGGCTCCGCCACCGCGCTCGGGCTGCTCTTCGGCCTCTTCGGCGCGGGCGCGGTGGCCGGCAGCGCGGTCTTCGCGGTGCTCGCCGTGTATCTCGCGGCGACGCTGGCGCCGATCTTCTCGCCGGTGTGGCGGGAGCTGGACCGCTCAGCGGGTCAGCGCCATGAAGACCAGGAGCAGCACGAGCGCGACCCCGGCGATGGCGAAGAGGACGAGCAGGTCGCGCCGGCCGGTGTCCGGAGCGGCGGCCGGGGTGGCGACGGGCTCGGCGGGTAGGTCATAGGTCACCGCAGCGAGCTCGGCGAGCGTGCGGGCCGCGTAGGCGCTGTCGACCCGCTCGGTGAACTCGTCGAGGCTCAGCCGCCCCGCCTCGGTGTGCCGCTGCAATGCGTCCACGACGCGGTGCCGTTCCTCATCGGACGCCCGGATCTGGTCGCTCACCGCCGTCCTCGCTTCGCTGCCGGCGGCCGCGAGGCTCCAAGCACGCTGTGCCCGATGGTTCGCTCGCTCACCGGCACAGGGTAGCGCCGGCTCAGCTCGAGAGGGGATCGGCCAGAAGGCGTTCGAAGGCCAGCTCGGCCGCGCCGATCAGCGCCGCGTCCTCGCCCAACTGCGGGGTACGCAGGCGGACGTGCTCCCGCGCGGCGATGAGGGCCATGGAGTTGAGCCGGCTGCGCACCTGGGCGGCGGCGACGAGGTAGACGTCGCGGAGAGTGCCGCCGAAGATGACCATCTCGGGGTCGAAGATGTTGACCAGGTTGGCCAGGCCGAAGCCGAGCCAGTCGGCGACCTGCCGCACCGCCGCCTGGGCGCTCGCGTCGCCCCGGGAGGCCGCGTCGACCACGGCCAGCGCCGCGCCCCGGCCGCCTTCGCTGTCCCGTCCCGCGGCGTTGAGCAGCGCGCGGTCGCCGATCTCGGTCTCCCAGCAGCCGCGCGAGCCGCAGTTGCAGGGCCGCCCGCCGGGCAGCACCACCATGTGGCCGACCTGCCCGCCCTGCCCCGCGTGGCCGGTGAGCCGGCGGCCGCCGACGATGATGCCGGCGTCGACCCCGGCGTCGCGGTGCAGGTAGATAACGTTGTCGCAACCGACCGCCGCGCCCCTGGCGTGCTCGGCCAGCGCGGCCACGTCGGCCGCGTTGCCCACGACCAGCGGTCGATCGGCGCCCAGCTCGGCGGTGAGCGCCGTGCTCAGCGGCCCGGCCACCGCGGCGCTGTCGGTGCCCTTGCTCAGCCCCGCCTTGCCGTCCGCCCGCCGCATCATCCGCGACACCGAGACGCCGCCGCCGACGTACACGGCGCCGTGCGGCACCGCCTGCTGCAGATCCTTGACGAACTCGGCGAGCAGCGGCACCGCCTCGGCCGCCGGCTGGCCGGAGGGGCGGTCGTCCGCCCGGTGGTCGAGCACCTCGCCGCCCAGCCCCACCCGGGCCACCCGAAGCTGGTCCACCTCGATGCTGAACGCGTACGCGTACACCCGCTCCGACTCCGGCCGGACGACCAGCGATGGTCGTCCGGCCCGGCCGGTCTCCCGGGGTGCCGCCTCCGTCACCAGGCCGACGCCGGCCAGGTCGGCGGTCAGCGCCCCGATCGTGCTGCGGTTGAGACCCAGCTCAGAAGTGAGCTCGGCACGCGAGGTCGGACCGTGGATGTGCACGTACCGAAGGAGCGCACCGAGGTTTTGCCGGCGGACCTCCTCCTGGCTTGGTCCCGTGCGCATCCGCTGCCCAGCCTCCCCGATGATGAACGGCGTTACCTGATGCCAGAGGCCGCCGCTCGTCTCCGGGAGAGGGCGTCCACGCCGGCGGCGAGCAGCAGCACCGAGCCGGTGAAAACGAACTTCTGCCCAGAGCTGAGCTCCATGAGGCCCATGCCATTGTCGATCACTGCGATCACCGCGCCGCCGAGGACCGCGTCGATCACGCGACCCTTGCCGCCGAAGAGGCTCGTGCCGCCGATGACCGCCGCGCCGACCGCGTAGAGCAGGACGTTGCTGCCACCGGTGTTCGGGTCGACCGAGCGCCCCTTGCTGGCCAGGATGATGCCGCCGATCGCCGCCATGAAGGAGCAGATCACGAAGACCGAGATGCGGATCCGGTCGACGTTGATGCCGGCCCGGCGGGCCGCTTCCCGGTTGCCGCCGACCGCGTAGATGTGCCGGCCGTACGCGGTGCGCCGCAGCACGAACGTCCAGACGATCAGCAGGATTCCGATGATCGGCACGACGATCGGTACGCCCTTGAGCGAGTTGATCAGCGGGTTGATGCTGCGTTCGAGATTGAGGAAGTAGACCGAGCCGCCGAGGATCAGCACCAGCCCGACGATCCGGGCGAGCGGGATCGCGATCGGCTCGACCACCAGCCCACGCGCCTGCCGCCGGCTGTGGCTCAGCAGCTGGACCGCCGCGTACCCGCCGCCGGCCAGCACCACGAGCGCCCAGCCCAGCCACGGAGGCATGTTGTTGTTTTCGATGGCGACGATGACGTCGTCGCCGATCGAGATGTTGGTGCCGCCCTTGATGAGCAGCAGCACAGTGCCCTGGAAGGCGAGGAACGCGGCCAGTGTGACCACGAACGACGGTATGCCGACTTTCGCGACCAAGAACCCGAGTATCAAACCGATCACGACACCGGTCGCGAGGGCGGCGAGGACCGCGACGTACCACGGGTAGCCGTGTACGGCGACGATCTGCGCCAGCACCGCGGCGCAGACGCCGGCGGCGAAGCCGGCCGAAAGGTCGATCTCGCCGAGCAGCAGCACGAAGACCAGCCCCATGGCGATCACCGCGACGCCCGCCCCCTGCGTGAAGAGGTTGGCGAAGTTGCGCTCTGTGAAGAACGCCGGCCGCATGATGCCGAAGAACGTGCAGAGAACGATCAAGCCGAGTACGGCCGGCAGCGCGCCGAGGTCGCCGCCGCGGATCCGGCCGGCATAGTCCTGGACGGTGCTGGCCACGGTGGGCTTCGGCGTTACGGCCGCCGGCTCGATGTGTTGCGCCGTGGTCGTGCTCATTGCTGCGCTCCCGGGATGGTCGGGTCGACGAGCTCGGCGCCGTTTTCCGCCGGGGGCAGGCCGAGGTTGCCACTACGGCCGGCGGTGATCAGCTCGACCACCTGCGCGTGGGTCACGTCGGTCGTGCGTACCTGCGCGACCATGCGGCCGAGGAACAGGGCCGCGATGTTGTCCGAGACCGCGAAGACGTCGTTCATGTTGTGCGAGATCAGGACGACCGCTAGGCCGTTGTCGGCCAGCCGGCGGACCAGCTCGAGCACCTGGGCGGTCTGCGCCACGCCGAGCGCGGCGGTCGGCTCGTCCAGGATGACCAGCTTGCTGTTCCACAGCACGGCCTTGGCGATCGCGACCGTCTGCCGCTGCCCGCCGGAGAGGCTGGCGACGAGCTGGCGGAGCGACTTCACCGTGCGCACCGACAGGCCGGCGAGGGTCTCGGCGGCCATCTGCTCCATCGTCGGCTCGTCCAGCACGAGGCCGGAGCGCTTTTCCCGGCCGAGGAACATGTTCTGGACGATGTCGAGGTTGTCGCAGAGGGCCAGGTCCTGATAGACGACCTCGATGCCGAGCGCGGCGGCGTCCCGTGGGCCATGGATGGTGACCGGGTTGCCCTCGAAGAGGAACTCGCCCTCGTCGCTCGTATAGATCCCGCTGATGCACTTGATCAGCGTCGATTTGCCGGCGCCGTTGTCACCGACGAGCGCGGTGACTTCGCCGGGCGGTACGGAAAAATCCACGTCTTGCAGGACCTGTACGGGGCCGAACCGCTTCACGATCCCGCGCGCTTCCAGCAGCGGTGTCACGGTGCCATCTCCTTAGCGTTGATCTAGGGCATACCAGCGCACAACCAATAGGTTGGCGCCGATATGCCCTAGATCGACCGTATCTCGGATCAGCTGATGCCGGCCTGCGTGCAGAGGGCCGCGAAGTTGCCCGTGCACAGCTCTGCCTTGGTGACGAAGCCGTCCGCGACGACGTCCTTCACGTTGTCCTTGGTGATCGCCACCGGGGTCAGCAGCACCGACGGGACGTCACGGCCACCCTCGGGGTCCTTGACCGTCTGCGAGGTGGACTTCTTCTCGCCCTTGGCCAGACCGATCGCCAGCTCGGCGGCCGCGTCGGCCTCCTTCTTGATCGCCTTGTAGACGGTCATGCACTGGTCGCCCGCGAGGATGTTCTGGAGGCCCTGAACGGTGGCGTCCTGGCCGGTCACCGGCACCTTGCCGTTCAGCTTGTCCTTCTTGAGGACGGAGATCACCGCGTTGCCGAGGCCGTCGTTCGCGGCCAGCACGCCGTTGATCTTGCCACCGGTCTGGGTCACCATCTGCTCGAAGATCGTGCCGGCCTGGGCGTTGTCCCAGTCAGGCACCCACTGGTCCGGGCCCTTCTGGTAGTCGCCGGAGTCGTACTTCGGCTTGAGGACCGAGTCGTAGCCCTCCTTGAAGAGGGTGGCGTTGTTGTCGGTCTGCGAGCCGTTGAGCTCGGCCACGACCGGCTTCTGCGCGTTCATGTCGGTCAGGCACTTGACGAGGCCCTCGCCCTGGAGCTTGCCAACGGCCACGTTGTCGAAGCTGACGTAGTACTCGGCGGAGCCGCCCAGCGTCAGCCGGTCGTAGTCGATCGTGGCGACACCCTGCGACTTGGCCTTGTCGAGGACCGCCTTGCCGGTGCCGGAGTCGAGGTTGACGATCATCAGGACCGTCGCGCCGTTGGTGATCATCTGGTCGGCCAGGGTCTGGAACGTGTTCTTGTCACCCTGAGCGTTCTGGATGTCGTACTGCACCCCGGCGGCCTTGAAGGCCTCCTCGAGGTACTTGCGGTCGGCGGTCTCCCAGCGGACAGAGGACTTGCTGTCGGGGAGGATGACGCCGATCTTGGGGGTCTTGCCGCCGCCGTTGTCGCCAGAGCCGGTGTCACTGCCGGAGTCGTCGCCACACGCGGCGAGCGACCCTAGTGCCAACAGGCTGGCGGCAGCGATGGAGAGGATCCCTTTGCGCATTGCATGGGCCCTTTCATCGAAAAGTGTGGGTTTGGTGGGTGTTTCGCGCGTCTAGGCGCGGTGAGCGTCGCAGGCACGTACTTTTGTTGTGTCCGGCAACGTATTTCGGCACGGAGCGATCGCACAAGACCGCCGACGCCATGAGTTTGTTGGCGGCGATAACAATTCAGCAACGCGATCGACATGTGCCCGTTCGCGGATCATGTCCGACTCGATCATCAGCCACTTTAACCCCAGTACCGGGGCAAAAGGGGCGAAATCGATCAGGTGCGGATGGCGGCGAGCGTCGCGGCGGTGAGTCGCACCAGGTCGTGTGGCGACAGCTCCACCTGGAGACCCCGACGGCCCGCGGAGACGTAGATCGTCTCGTGGCCGGCGGCGGTCGCGTCGACGACGGTGGGCAGGCGCTTGCGCTGGCCGAGTGGGCTGATCCCGCCGCGCACATACCCGGTGGTCCGCTCGGCCACGACCCGGTCGGCCAGCACCGCCCGCTTGCCGCCGGCGGCCGCCGCGAGCGCCTTGAGGTCGAGGTCGCCGGTGACCGGCACGACCGCCACCGTCAGGGCGCCATCCACCTCGGTGACCAGCGTCTTGAAGACCCGCTCCGCCGGCACCCCCAGCGCGGCCGCGACCTCGGCCCCGTAGTTGGGCGAGTCGGGCGACACCGAGTACGGGTGGGTGGTGTGCGCGACCTTCTGCCTCGTGAGAAGCGACGTCGCCGGGGTGCCTGCCACGAGTGCGAAGATTACCGCCGCTCCCCGATGGCGGCCGCGACCTGACGCGCGGTGCGTCCGGGATGGCGCAGCACGTCGTCCGCCGTGACCCGCAGGACCAGCCAGCCCGCGCCCCGCAGAGCGTTGAGCCGAGCCACGTCTCGCCGGAAGCGGGCGGGCTCGCGGTGATGGTCGCCCTCGTACTCGATCGCGATGCGCCACTGCGGGTACGCTAGGTCGACCCGGCCGAGGAGCCTTCCTCGCGCGTTGAAGACGTCGTGTTGCGCGACCGGACGCGGCAGGCCGGCGTCGACGATCAGCAGGCGCAGGCGGCTCTCCATCGGAGACTCGGTCAGCGGCTCGGCCAGCGCCAGCACCGCGCGCAGCTGCGGCGCGCCCAGCCACCCGGACCGGCCGGCGGCGTAGTCGATCAGCTTCGGCAGCGTCATCACGCGCGCGCCCAGCATGGCGTCCACCGCGGCGACGCCTTCCGCGCGGGGCAGCGACCGGCCGAGGTCGAAGGCGGTGCGCAGCGGTGTGGTGATCGGCAGACCCCCCAACCGGGCGATGTCGTCCGGCGGCAGGCTCGACCGCATTACGCGCAGCCGCGGGTGGGGACGCAACCTGCTCGTGCGGGGCAAGACCAAGGTGACCGGACTGCGCGCGTCGACCAGGTTGACGCCCCACAGATACGCCGCGCTCAGGCCGCCGATCGCCCCGCCCGGCGGCAGCAGGAGTCCGGCCGCTTCGCACCATGTGCCGTGGTCGGCATCGCGGAAGGCGCCGGCGTGTAAGTAGACGCCGGGCAGCATCCGCTGCCAGGCTGGGCCGATCAGCATCCGGCGGGTCAGCAGTCCGGCTCCGAGCGCGTCGCGGCCTCGAAACGGCAAGAAGCGTAACTGCGGAGGCACCCGCGGTGACCGAGCCACGGCCAACATGGTGCCGCGACCGGGCCCCGCTCGCTGTCCCGATCGCTCAGCGGTACAGGAAGTACCTTATGGCGGCCCTATAACGTACTTCCTGTACCGCTGAGCGGCGCGCAGACCAGTGCCGTCGGGGCTCCGGCCACCCGGGTGAGCACGAGCGTCGCCGCCGCGGGGCCGGAGAGGCGGAGGTCGCGGCGGAGTCGCTCGGGCTCCAGGGCCGAGCCGCGCTTCATGATCTCCAGGCGCCCGACGCCCCGGTCGCGCAGAAGGATCCTCAACCGTTTCAGGGAGAACGGCAGCACCTCTTCGATCTTGAGGCAGCGGGCGTACGGCGTGGGCACCGGCGACTCGGTGTAGACGTAGGCGATCTCCGGGTCGGCGAGGTGGCCGCCCACCGCCGCGGCGAACTCGGCGACAAGGTGCGCCCGGACCACCGCGCCGTCCGGGTCGTAGAGGTACGGCGCCAGCGGCCCCACCGGCGCCTTCGCGCCACCCGAACCGGTGAGCTCGGCCACCCCGACCAGCGTGGCCCGGCGCGGCACCTCGGCGAGCGGCCCGCACCAGAAGGCGGCCTCCACGACCTCGCCCCGCACGCTCACCCACTCCGCCTCCGCGCCGGGTGGTATCAGCGCGTGGTCTATCCCCGGCGCGAGCTTGAGCACCGTGCGCGGGACCCGCTCGGGGAGGGAGGTGACGAAGTCCCACGGTGGCGAGTAGGCGGCCGGATCGAAGACCCGCCGCCCGTCCCGCCGCCGGGCCGGGTCGCAGAAGACCGCGTCCACATCGGATAGATCGGCGGCCGTGGCGTCGCCGTGCGTCACCGTGATCCCAGCCAGCCCCAGCACCTCGGCGTTCGCGGCGGCTACCGCTGCCGTGCCCGGGTCGGCTTCCAGCGCGTACACCGTGATGCCGGAACGTGCGGCGGCGATCGCGTCCGCGCCGATGCCGCAACCCAGGTCGGCGAGCGTGCGCACCCCCGCGGCGCGCAACCGCGCGGCCCGGCGCTCGGCCACCGCGGACCGCGTCGCCTGCTCCAGCCCCGCGCGGGTGAAGAACATCCGCTCGGCGTCCGCGCCGAACTTTCCGACCGCCCGCCGCCGCAGCTCGGCCTGGGTGAGGGCGGCGGCGGCCAGGTCGGCCGGCACGCCGGAGCCCCGGAGCGCGGCGGCCGCGGCCAGTGGATCACCGCCGGCCAGCTCGGCCGCCGTCCCGAGGGCCTTCACCCCTTCCGGGGTACGCAACGAGGCCAGCCGCTCACCATCCACCCGCCGATTGTCGACGGCGTGGCTGGCCGGCCGGTCAGTGGGTGGAGGGCTCGACCACGCAGTCGGGTCCGGGGAAGACCAGGCTCTCGTGGCCGTCTGGGAAGCGGACGAGGTAGGGCGGGTGGCCGTCGGCACCGCGGACCTCGACGATCTCGGCGATCCGGTCGCGGGCGCCGACCGTGTTGCTGTGCACGTGCAAGCGGTCACCAACTGTGGCCTGCATGTCATCGCCTCCGCGCGGATGGGCTGCGGGGTACTCCCTGACGATCCCGCAAAACCCGCCGCGGCGCCATCCATTCGGGGGCACGCTGGCACTCTCCTTGACGGAGTGCTAGCGACCGGCATAACCTGCGAGTTAGCACTCTCAAACCGAGGGTGCTAGCACTCGGGCAGTCCGGCACCCGCGACGACGGCACCGCCCGGTGGCATGAGGCAGCAGTATTACCGCCGCCCGGAGCGATCCGGGTGGCTACCAGACCAGTACCCCAGGAGGGTATGCCCGTGACTACCGCGACCAAGGTTGCGATCAAGCCGCTCGAGGACCGCATTCTGGTCCAGGCGAATGAGGCTGAGACCACCACGGCGTCGGGCATCGTGATCCCCGACACCGCCAAGGAGAAGCCGCAGGAGGGCACCGTCCTCGCTGTCGGCCCCGGCCGCGTCGACGACAAGGGCAACCGGATCCCGGTTGACGTCAAGGTCGGCGACACGGTCATCTACTCGAAGTACGGTGGCACCGAGGTCAAGTACGCCGGCGAGGAGTACCTGGTGCTCTCCGCTCGCGACGTCCTCGCCGTCATCGAGAAGTGACTGGCCGCTTTTCTGGCACCGCTCATCGCGTCGCATGCCCGCGACGCGACGAGCGGCACCTAAGGGACTAGTAACGCTGACACCGCCCCGGGCCGTTCCACGGTCCGGGGCCGTGCTGCCTTGAAGGGACTTACATGGCGAAGATCCTGAGTTTCTCGGACGACGCCCGGCATCAGCTTGAGCACGGCGTCAACGCGCTCGCGGACACGGTCAAGGTCACTCTCGGCCCACGCGGGCGCAACGTCGTGCTGGACAAGAAGTTCGGCGCTCCGACGATCACCAACGACGGCGTGACGATCGCCAAGGAGATCGAGCTCGCCAACCCCTACCAGAACCTCGGCGCGCAGCTGGTCAAGGAGGTGGCGACGAAGACCAACGACGTCGCCGGCGACGGGACCACCACCGCGACCGTGCTCGCCCAGGCCATGGTGCGCGAGGGCCTGCGCAACGTGGCCGCCGGCGCCAACCCGGCCGGTCTCAAGCGCGGCATCGACGCCGCGGCCGAGGCCGTGTCGAAGGCGCTGCTGGCGAAGGCGAGCGAGGTCGCCGACAAGCGCTCCATCGCCCACGTCGCCACGATCTCCGCGCAGGACGCCACGATCGGCGACCTGATCGCCGAGGCGATGGAGAAGGTCGGCCGCGACGGTGTCATCACCGTCGAGGAAGGCTCCACCCTGGCGACCGAGCTCGAGGTCACCGAAGGCCTCCAGTTCGACAAGGGCTTCATCTCGCCGCACTTCGTGACCGACCCGGACGCGCAGGAGGCGGTGCTCGAAGATGCGTACGTGCTGATCACGACGCAGAAGATCTCCGCGGTCGAGGAGCTGCTGCCGCTGCTGGAGAAGGTGCTCCAGTCCAGCAAGCCGCTCCTGATCGTCGCGGAGGACGTCGAGGGTCAGGCGCTGGCCACGCTGGTGGTCAACGCGATCCGCAAGACCTTCAAGGTCTGCGCGGTGAAGGCACCTGGCTTCGGCGACCGCCGCAAGGCGATGCTGCAGGACATGGCCATCCTCACCGGCGGTGAGGTGGTCGCGCCCGAGCTCGGCTACAAGCTCGACTCGGTCGGCCTGGAGGTGCTGGGCCAGGCCCGGCGCATCGTCGTCGACAAGGACAACACCACGGTCATCGAGGGCGGCGGAAACGACGTCGAGGTCGCCGACCGGGTCTCGCAGATCCGCAAGGAGATCGAGGCTTCGGACTCCGACTGGGACCGGGAGAAGCTCGCCGAGCGGCTGGCCAAGCTCTCCGGCGGCATCGCGGTGATCAAGGCCGGCGGCGCCACCGAGGTGGAGCTCAAGGAGCGCAAGCACCGCATCGAGGACGCCATCTCGGCGACCAAGGCCGCGGTCGAGGAGGGCACCGTGCCGGGCGGCGGCGCCGCGCTGGTGCAGGTGGCCTCGTCGCTCGACAACGGGCTCGACTTCGCCGGAAACGCGGCCATGGCCGACGAGCGGGTCGGGGTGTCGATCGTCCGCAAGGCGCTCGACGAGCCGCTGCGCTGGATCGCCCAGAACGCCGGCCACGACGGCTACGTCGTGGTGCAGAAGGTGCGCGGCAACGACTGGGGCTTCGGCCTCGACGCGGCCGTCGGCGAGTACGTCGACCTGGGCGCGGCCGGCATCATCGACCCGGTCAAGGTGACCCGCAACGCGGTGACCAACGCCGCGTCGATCGCCGGTCTCCTGCTCACCACGGAGAGCCTGATCGTGGAGAAGCCGGAGAAGGCCGAGCCGGCCCAGGGCGGTGGCCACGGTCACGGCCATCAGCACGGGCCCGGTTTCTAAAGCTCGTTCGCACGTTCGTTGATCGAGGCGCTCCTTCGGGGGCGCCTCGATCATTACAGGCGCCTTACGATGCTCCGCCCCCGGCGGATGGCGCGGCAGACTTGGGCCATGCGAAACGGCGTGCGCGGTGCCTTGGCGGGGATCGCCTCGGCCGCGGTGGCCCTCGGCCTCGCGGAGTTCGTCGCGGTGTTCACGGGCTCCCGCACGGCCCCACTCGTCGCGGTCGGCGGGGTGGTCGTCGATCACGTGCCTGAACCGCTCAAGCAGTTCGCGATCGACACCTTCGGCACCCATGACAAGACCGCCCTCCTGACCGGCACGGTGGTGCTGCTCGTCGCGTTCGCCGCGCTCATCGGATGGCTCAGCATCCGCAATATCTGGTACGGCGTGGCCGGCATCGCGCTCTTCGGCGTGATCGGCGTCGCGGCGGCGCTGACCAGGCCGGACGCGGGCGTGGGTGCGGCGGTGCCGTCGCTGCTCGGCGCCGCGGTGGCCGGCGTGGTGCTGTGGCGCCTGGTCGAGGGGTCGGGGACGGCCGGCGTCGGATCCCGAGACCATGCGGGAGCGGAGCGGGCGCAAGACGGCACAGCCCCGCCCGGCCCGCCGGCGGAGTTCGACGCCGCGGACCGCCGGCGCTTTCTCACCCAGACCGCCGTGGTGGTCGCCGTGGCGGCCGCGAGCGGGCTGGGCGGGCGCTGGCTGGCCACCCGCCGCACGGTCGCGGAGGCGCGCCGGGCGGTGCGGCTGCCCGCGCCGGCCAGTCCGGCCCCGGCCGTGCCCTCTGGGGCGGAGCTCAACATCACCCAGCTCGCGCCGTACGTCACCCCGAACCGCTCCTTCTACCGCATCGACACCGCGCTCGTGCTGCCGCAGGTCGACCCGGAGACGTGGACGCTGAAGATCCACGGCCGGGTGCGCAACCCGATCACGCTCACCTTCGACCAGCTGATGGCCCGGCCGATGGTCGAGCGGTACGTCACGCTCGCCTGCGTCTCGAACGAGGTCGGCGGCGACCTGATCGGCAACGCGCGCTGGCTCGGCGTACCGCTGAAGGAACTGCTCGACGAGGCCGGCCCGCTCGACGGCGCGGATCAGGTGGTGGGCCGCTCGGCCGACGGCTGGACCTGCGGCACGCCCACCGAGGTGCTCCGCGACGGCCGCGACGCCCTGCTCGCCGTCGGCATGAACGGCGAGCCCCTCCCGATCCAGCACGGCTTCCCGGCGCGGATGGTGGTGCCCGGGCTGTACGGCTACGTGTCCGCCTGCAAGTGGATCGTGGAGATGGAGCTGACCAGCTTCGCCGACTTCGACGCGTACTGGGTGCCGCGCGGCTGGTCGCAGCAGGCACCGATCAAGACGCAGTCCCGGATCGACGCGCCCCGCTCGCGCAACAACCTCACGGCCGGCCCGGTGACGGTGGCGGGGGTGGCCTGGGCGCAGCACCGCGGCATCCGCAAGGTCGAGGTGCGCGTCGACGGCGGGCCGTGGCAGGAGGCCACGCTGGCCCGCTCGGTGTCCACCGATACGTGGGTGCAGTGGTCGTGGCGATGGGACGCGACGCCGGGCAAGCACCGGCTACAGGTACGCGCCACCGACGCGACCGGTGAGGTGCAGCCTGAGGAGGAGCGCCCGCCGGACCCGGACGGCGCTACCGGATGGCACTCGCGCGACGTTGAGGTGGGATAGCCGGCACGGACTTGTGCGGCTTGCCCAGCCGCGCCTCCAGCCGGGTCACGTCGACCCGGGTGTGGTGGCGGTCGGCCAGGTCTTCCCAGCCCACCGCGAGCAGGCGCAGCCGCTCGGACTCGCTGAAGCCGCCCCATACGCCGTACGGCTCGCGCACGGACAGCGCGTGCGCGGCGCACTGCGGGCGCACCGGGCAGGAGTGGCAGAAAGATTTCGCCTTCGCCTCGCGACGGTTGCGGGACGAACCGCGCTCGCCGTCGGGGTGGAAGAACTGCGCGCTGTCCCGACCCCGGCATGCGCCCAACCGCTGCCAGTCCCATATATCGGCGACGGGACCGGGCAATCTGCTCACGTTGGACATCGACACTCCTCCTACGGGGCGCTCCGGGCCACGCGAACCACGAATTACCCGCCTACGCGCGTAGGGAAACCGGCGTGTCTACTGTCGGGAACTTTCAACTTCTTTCGTCCGAAAGCCCGTAATGATCAGTTGGTTCCGTGGTCTCCTCCTCAGAGGAAGAGGAGGATCACAGTGCGTACCGTCCTCGTGTGTGTCCGGACACCGCTCGCGGCTCAGACCGTCGCGTCCGCCGCTGCCCGTCTAGGGATGAGCGGCGCCGTGCGAACGGCCGTGTCGGAGACCGAAGCCTTAATGCGGCTGGCCGAGCGCCCCGCTGACATAATCCTCGCGGATACCGCGCTGACCAGGCGGGACAGCGTCGGCTTCACCCGGCGGGCCTTAGTACGGGCGCCCGGGGCGGTGATCATTCTCTTCGGCGCCGAAGACCCCCGCGTGGCAGCCGCCGCGATCGCCGCCGGCGCGCGCGGCGTGCTCCGCGGTGGCGGTGACCACGACCTCGTGAGCATCGTCGCCAAGGCGCTGCTGCTCTGCCTGCCCGAACCAGCCCGCCCGGCCGCCGCCCGGCCCGCCGTCTCCCGGACTGGCGAGGCGGTGGCCGTAGCCGGCGACCCCTCCGCCGACCCGGCTCTCGCCGGCGACCGCCCGGCCGGCGCCCCGGCCCGCCCCACCAACGGCCCGCTCTCCCGCACCCAGCCGCCGCCCACGATGGTGCCGGCGCAGCGCGGCGACCAGCTGGACGTAGGCCCCGGCGGCGCCGCCCGCCCGCCCGGCGGCAGCCTGAACACCGGCCCGAGCTGGCGGGTCGGCCCCCGTGCCGGCGACCGGCCCGAGGTGGTGGCCCGGCGCATGACGCTGACCGAGCGTGAGCTGCAGGTGCTGCGTGGCATGGCCGACGGCAAGAGCAACGCGGAGATCGGCCGCGACCTCTTCGTCTCCGAGGACACCGTCAAGACCCACGCTCGGCGGTTGTTTCGCAAGCTGGGCGCGCGCGATCGCGCCCACGCCGTGGCCGCCGGCTTTCGCGCCGGTCTGGTCGCCTAGCGTCACCCTCCGGGGGATCCGGTCAGGCGTCTTCGTCGGATCCCTCGGACAGGGTGTCGTGCACCCCGTCCGCGTAGCCCCGGGCGTACTCCCACGTGACGTAGTGGTCGGGGTCCGGGTCATACGCCGGCTCGTGCACCCGGGGGCGACCGGAATTGAGCAGGTGGCGCAGATTGCCCCGGAGTAGATCCCAGTCGAAGTAGTGCGGCTCGTGGCAGTCTTCACACTCGATCACGAGCCCGCGGATGCCGATAGGGCTCAGTAGAGCCTGGTAAATCTCGAGGTCGGCCAGGTCCTCCAGCACGTCCTGCCGCTCCGCGTCGGACAGCGGGTCGAGCTGGGGGTCCTCACCGAGGTCCTCCAGGCCCGCGGACGGGTCAGCGGGATCGCCGTTGAACGGGTCGATCGGCTCGTCGTGCTGCACCCCTCCACCGTAGTCGTTACCCAGCTCTCCGCGTGTGCCGCGCGTATTCAGTTGTGATGCGACTAGCCGCAGGTCGGCGCCAAAGGACGATCCGGCCGATGGGTACGATGAACCATCGCGTCACCGAGAGGACCCAATTGTGGATAACCTGCCCGCCGCCGAGGCTGTGCCGATCGGGCTGACCTTCGACGACGTCCTGCTTCAGCCCGCCGAGTCGGACGTGGTGCCCGGGCAGGTCGAGACGTCGACCCGGATGACTCGCAACGTCACCCTGGCCATCCCGCTGCTGTCCAGTGCGATGGACACGGTCACCGAGGCGCGGATGGCGATCGCGATGGCGCGGCAGGGTGGCGTGGGCGTGCTCCACCGCAACCTCTCGATCGAGGATCAGGCGCTCCAGGTCGACCTGGTCAAGCGCTCCGAGGCCGGCATGGTGACCCACCCGATCACGTGCAGCCCGGAAGACACGCTGCGCGACGTCGACGAGCTGTGCGGTCGCTATCGCATCTCCGGTGTGCCGGTCACCGACGCCAACGGCACGCTGGTCGGCATCGTCACCAACCGCGACATGCGGTTCGTCACCGACGGCTCGACGCCGGTGCGCGAGATCATGACCCGGATGCCGCTGATCACCGCGGGGGTCGGGGTCACCAAGGACGAGGCGCTGGCACTGCTGCGGCAGCACAAGGTGGAAAAGCTGCCGATCGTCGACGACGCGGGGCGGCTGCGCGGCCTGATCACGGTCAAAGACTTCGCCAAGAGCGAGCAGTTTCCGAATTCGACCAAGGATGGCGCCGGCCGGCTGCGGGTCGCCGCGGCGGTGGGCGTCGGCGACGACGCGTACAAGCGGGCCCGCGCGCTCGTCGACGCGGGTGTCGACGTGCTGGTCGTCGACAGCGCCCACGGCCACAGCCGCAATGTGGTGGAGATGGTCGCGCGCCTGAAGAAGGACGTGCCGGCGGTCGACATCGTCGGTGGCAACGTCGCGACGTACGCGGGAGCGAAGGCGCTGGTCGAGGCGGGTGCCGACGCGGTCAAGGTGGGCGTCGGGCCGGGCGCGATCTGCACCACGCGGGTCGTGGCGGGCGTCGGCGTGCCGCAGATCACCGCGATCATGGAAGCCACCCGGGCCTGCCGCCCGGCCGGCGTGCCGGTGATCGGCGACGGCGGCATCCAGTACTCGGGCGACATCGCCAAGGCCCTGGTCGCCGGCGCCGACGTCGTCATGCTGGGCAGCCTCCTCGCGGGCTGTGAGGAGAGCCCAGGCGACCTGCTGTTCATCAACGGCAAGCAGTTCAAGTCATACCGGGGGATGGGGTCGCTCGGCGCGATGCAGTCGCGCGGGCAGGCCCGGTCCTACTCCAAGGACCGCTACTTCCAGGACGACGTGCTCAGCGAAGACAAGCTCGTGCCGGAGGGCGTGGAGGGCCAGGTGCCTTACCGCGGGCCGCTGTCGCAGGTCGCCCACCAGCTGATCGGCGGTCTCCGTGCCGCCATGGGGTACGTCGGGGCGCCAAGCATCCCCGAGCTGCACCGCCGTGGCCAGCTCATCCGGATCACCGCGGCCGGGCTCAAGGAGAGCCACCCGCATGACATCCAGATGACCGTCGAGGCGCCCAACTACCACACGCGATAGGAGCGACCCGTGCGTGACGTGGTGGAGATCGGGTTGGGAAAGACCGCGCAGCGCGGATACCACCTCGACGATATTGCGATCGTGCCGAGCCGCCGCACGCGGGACGTCGACGACGTGTCCACGGGCTGGCAGCTCGACGCGTACCCCTTTGACATCCCGTGTGTGGCGCATCCCTCGGACGCCATCATGAGCCCGGCGACGGCCGTGGGCCTGGGCCGCCTCGGTGGCCTCGGCGTGCTCAACGTCGAGGGCCTGTGGACCCGCTACGAGGACCCGACGAAGATCCTCGAGGAGCTGGCGGCACTCGACGAGGACGCGCCCGCGACGCGGCGCCTCCAGGAGGTGTACGCGGAGCCGATCCGCCCCGAGCTGATCGCCGAGCGGGTGCGCGCGATCCGCGAGGGCGGGGTGACCGTGGCGGTGCGGGTCTCGCCGCAGCACACGCTCGCCCTCGCCCCGGTGATCCTCGACGCCGGTGTCGACATCCTGGTCATCCAGGGCACGCTGGTCTCCGCCGAGCACGTCTCGACGACGGACGAGCCGCTCAACCTCAAGGAGTTCATCGCGGATCTCGATCTGCCGGTGATCGCCGGCGGCTGCACCGACTACAAGACCGCCCTGCACCTCATGCGCACCGGCGCGGCCGGCGTGATCGTGGGCGTGGGCGCCGACGAGTGGTCCACGACCGACACCGTGCTGGGCATCCGGGTGCCGATGGCCACCGCGATCGCCGACGCGGCCGCCGCCCGGCGCGACTACCTCGACGAGACCGGCGGGCGATACGTGCACCTGATCGCCGACGGCGACATCCAGACCTCGGGCGACATCGCCAAGGCGCTCGGCTGCGGTGCCGACGCGGTGATGCTCGGCGAGCCGCTGTCGCTCAGCGCGGAGGCGCCGGGGATGGGCGCGTGGTGGCACTCGGCCGCCAGCCACCCCAGCCTGCCGCGGGGCGCGTTCGGGGTGGCCGACGAACCACTCGGCAGCCTCGAGAAGGTGCTCTACGGGCCGGCCGACGCGCCGGACGGGCAGCTCAACCTCTTCGGCGGCCTCCGGCGGGCGATGGCCAAGTGCGGCTACCGCGACGTGAAGGAGTTCCAGCGGGTCGGCCTCGTGCTTGATCGGTAGCGATACTGTCCTCTTGTCGTTGATCGTCTCGTCGCCTGCCCGCGGCGAGACGATCGTCTTGGCACAACTTTCTTGTCGCTTTCGGCGCGGGAGAGGACGCTCCCTACGTGAATCGCAGGATCCTGGCCGCCGCGACGGCCGTCGTGGCGCTGGCCGCCAGCGGATGCACCGACCCGGCTCCCGAGTCGCCGCCGGCCTCACCCCAGGCGGCCAAGCCCGACTTCCAGCGCGGTGAGGACGGCGTCGGCGACCCGTACTTCCCGACGTACGGCAACGGCGGCTACGACGTGCGCCACTACGGCCTGGTGGTGAGGTACGACCCGGGCACGGACAAGCTCACCGGCACCGCCACGATCACGGCGACCGCCAAGGAAGACCTCTCCAGCTTCAACCTCGACTTCGTCGGCCTCTCGGTCGACAAGGTGTCGGTCAACGGCGCCGACGCGAAGAACGAGCGCGACGACGCCGAGCTCGTGATCACCCCGTCCGGCGGGATCGTCAAGGACGCCGAGTTCACCGTCGAGATCGGATACTCGGGCACGCCGGGGTCGATCCAGAGCCCCGACTTCGGCGAGGGCGGGTTCCTGCACACCGACGACGGCGCGATCGCGCTCGGCCAGCCCGAGTCGGCGAGCACCTGGTTTCCGGTCAACGACCACCCGATCGACAAGGCCACCTACGACGTAGAGGCGACCGTGCCGGAAGGGCTGACCGCACTCAGCAACGGCGTGCCGGGCGGCGACAGCGAAAGTGGCGGCTGGAGCACGTGGAAGTGGTCGGAGAAGGTGCCGATGGCCAGCTACCTGGCCTTTCTGGTGATCGGCAGGTTTCGGGTGGAGACCGGCGAGCACAAGGGCAAGCCGCTCTTCACCGCGATCCAGTCGACGCTGCCCCCGGGCAGCCCGGCCGACCGGGCGATGGCCCAGACCACCGAGATCGCCGACTTCCTGGAGACGCAGTTCGGCCCGTACCCGTTCGAGGCGTACGGCGGCGTGGTGGTCGACGACGACCGCATCCGGTACGCGCTGGAGACCCAGTCGCGGCCGGTCTACGGAAACGTCTTCTTCAAGCAGGGCCCGTTCACCGAGGTGGTCGCGCACGAGCTGGCCCACCAGTGGTTCGGCGACAGCGTCTCGGTCGCGCAGTGGCGGGACATCTGGCTCAACGAGGGCTTCGCCAGTTACGCCGAGTGGTTGTGGACGGAGGAGGAGGGCGGCCTCTCGGTGCGGGAGAACTTCCAGCGTGAGTACGACGACACGGACTGGGAGAACCCCACGGCCGACCCGGGCCGGGCGGGCCTGTTCGGCCGGGCGGTGTACAAGCGCGGCGCGCTGGCCGTACACGCGCTGCGGCTGGAGGTCGGCGACAGCGACTTCTTCCGCATCCTCAAGACCTGGACGGCGGAGAAGCGCAACGGCAACGGCAGCACCGCCGACTTCATCACGGTGGCGGAGCGGGTCTCCGGCGACTCGCTGGACCGCTTCTTCGACGACTGGCTGATCGGCGACTCAGCGCCGGCGATCCCGCGCTAGCGGCGGGTGACCAGGGCGGGGTGCGCTCGTAGGTACGCGTCCGCCCGGCCGGCCAGGAGCTCGGAGATGAATTTGCGCCCTTCCGCCGTGAGCTGCTCGCCCCGGTAGCCGGAACCGCGGCCGACGCCGGCCCCGGGCAGCGTCACCAGCTTCAGCGCCTCCGGGCGCAGGCCGCTCAGCGCGGACGCGAAGTCGAGCGCCGGCCGCCCGCGCCCGTCGAAGGTGAGCGTCTTGCCGAGCGCGCGCAGCACCCGGTCGAACTGCACCGGGTTGCGGGCGACGTCGAGGCTGAGCGCCTTGGCCATGACCGCGCGGACGAGCTGCTGGTGGTGCCGCTGGCGGGTGTAGTCGCCGCCGGGCAGGTAGCGCTGCCGCGAGAAGTCCAGCGCCTGCCAGCCGACCAGGTGGCGCATGCCCACCTCGTACACCATCTGGGGGCCGCCGTAGCCGGCTGGCCCGTTGCCCGCCGAGCGGCCCCGCCCGTCGGCGCGCAGGTGCTGCGAGGGGGTGCGCTGGTCGACGTAGATGTCCACGCCGCCGAGCGCGTCGACGAGCTTGCGGAAGCCGGTGAACGTCAGCACCGCGCCCGCGTCGAACCGCTTGATCCCCGTGTACCGGCTGACCGTCTGCGCCAGCAGCTGGAACCCCTGCGCCACGTCGGGCTTGGCATCGCCCCGGCGGCTGCCGTCGCTCATCGCGTGGGTGAGCTTGGTGCGCCCGCCCCGGAAGCCGGACTTGGGGAACTTCGGGATGTCGACCACCAGGTCGCGGGGGAGCGAGAACATGTAGCCCGTCTTCAGGCCGCGCGGCACATGCAGGATCGTCACCGCGTCCGCGTGCGGCTCCCAGCTCGGGTCGTCCTCGCGGGTGTCCACGCCGACGATGAGCAGGTTGAGCGGGCCGGTGATGTCGGCGCCGGGCGGGGGCGTCGGGCTGGGCGTGGCCGAGGGGGAGCCCGACGGCGTCGGCGTGCCGAAGAGGTCAGCGGTCGGCACCTCGTACCGGTCGCGCAGCGCGTACACCACCGCTAGCGCGCCGCCACCCAGCAGCACGATGGCCGCGAGGGCGGCCGCGCCAAGCATGATCCAACGTCGCCGAGTCATAGAGTGGCATCGTGCCCGGTCGGGGCTCTGGTGTGCTAGCTACTGCTGAGTAATGATGAGGTCCATGCGGTACGACGTCGTCGTGATCGGGTCCGGCTTCGGTGGGAGTGTCGCCGCGCTGCGGCTCGCCGAGAAGGGCTACTCGGTCGCTGTGCTGGAGGCGGGGCGGCGCTTCGCGGACGATGAGTTTCCGCAGACCTCGTGGCGCACGCGGCGCTTCCTCTGGGCCCCCAAGCTGGGCTGCTTCGGCATCCAGCGGATCACCCTGCTCCGCTCGGCGCGGGGCCAGGCCGGTGCCGGGGTGCTGGTGCTCTCCGGCGCCGGGGTGGGCGGCGGCTCGCTCAACTACGCGAACACCCTCTACGAGCCGATGCCCCCGTTCTACGTCGATCCGCAGTGGCGCGACATCACCGACTGGCGCGAGGAGCTGGCCCCGCACTACGACCAGGCCAAACGGATGCTCGGCGTCACCACGTACCCGAATGACACCGCCGCGGACCGCGTGATGCGCGCGGTGGCCGAGCGGATGGGCGTGGGGCACACGTTCCACTCCACGCCGGTTGGTGTCTACATCGGACGGCCGGGGGAGAAGGTCGCCGACCCGTACTTCGGCGGCGCGGGCCCTACGCGCACCGGCTGCCTGCACTGCGGCTCGTGCATGACCGGCTGCCGTCACGGCGCCAAGAACACGCTGGTGAAGAACTACCTCTGGCTCGCCGAGCGGCTCGGCGTCGAGGTGCACCCGCTGACCACGGCGGTGGCGGTGCGGCCGGCGGGCTCGGGCTACCGGATCGAGACCACCCGCACCGGCGCGTGGTGGCGGCGCGGGCGGCAGGTCTTCGAGGCGGACCAGGTGGTGTTCGCGGCCGGGGCGCTCGGCACCCAGCGACTGCTGCACGCGATGAAGGCATCGGACACACTGCCCCATTTGTCCGACCGAGTGGGCGCGCTGACCCGCACCAACTCGGAGGCGATCCTCGGCGCCGGTGTGCTGCGGCCGGCGGCGCGGCGGCGCGGGCTCGACTTCACCGAGGGCGTGGCGATCACCAGCTCGTTCCACCCCGACGAGCACACGCACATCGAGCCCGTGCGCTACGGCCGCGGCTCCAACGTCATGGGGCTGCTCCAGTCCGCGCTGGTCGACGGCGGGGCACGCCGCCCGCTGCGATGGCTGGGCATGCTCGCCAGCCGCCCGCTCACCTACCTGCGGCTGCTCTCCGTGCGCGACTGGTCCAGCCGCACCGTGATCGCGCTGGTCATGCAGTCGGTCGACAACTCGCTGACCACGCTCTACAAGCGCGGAAAGCTGCGTACGACCCAGGGCCACGGCGCGCCCAACCCGACCTGGATCCCGGCCGGCAGCGAGGCGGTGCGGCTGCTCGCCGAGGAGATCGGCGGCATACCCGGCGGTCCGGTGACCGACGCGTTCAACGTGCCCATGACCGCCCACATCCTCGGCGGCGCGGCGATCGGGGCCACGCCGGCGGAGGGGGTCGTCGACGGGTACCACCGGGTCTTCGGCCACCCCGGCCTGCACGTGGTCGACGGTGCGGCGGTAGCGGCCAACCTGGGCGTCAACCCGTCATTGACCATCACGGCCCAGGCCGAGCGCGCCATGTCCTTCTGGCCCAACAAGGGCGACCCCGACCCGCGGCCCGCGCCCGGCTCGGCCTACCGCCGCGTCGATCCGGTCACACCCAACGCGCCGGCCGTGCCGGCCGGCGCTCCCGCGGAGCTGCGCCGGTAGGCTTTCGGCACATGAGCGAGCGGAGCGAGCGAGTCATCAAACACAGCGCGTGGAGAGCCTCGTGCCCGCCCGCAGCGAAGCGAGGACGGGCATGAGCACACCGCGTCCGGTCCTGGTTGTCGACTTTGGGGCCCAGTACGCCCAGCTGATCGCCCGCCGGGTGCGCGAGGCGAAGGTCTACTCCGAGATCGTGCCGCACTCGATGCCGGTCGCCGAGATGCTGGCGAAGGACCCGGCCGCGATCGTCCTCTCCGGCGGCCCCTCCAGCGTCTACGAGCCGGGCGCCCCCCAGATCGACGGCAAGCTCTTCGACGCCGGCGTGCCGGTCTTCGGCATCTGCTACGGCTTCCAGGCGATGGCACAGGCGCTGGGCGGCACGGTCGCGCACACGGGCCAGCGTGAGTTCGGCGGCACGCCGGTGACGGCCCGCCCCGAGGCCGGTGTCCTGCTCCGCGACCTGCCCGCCGAGCTGTCGGTGTGGATGAGCCACGGCGACTGCGTGACCGAGGCGCCGGCCGGCTTCGCGGTGACCGCCGGTTCGCCGGGCGCGCCGGTGGCGGCCTTCGAAGACGTGGCCGGCCGGCGGGCGGGCGTGCAGTTCCACCCCGAGGTGGCGCACACCGCGCACGGGCAGGCGATGCTGACCCGCTTCCTGTACGACATCGCCGGGATCGAGCCGACCTGGACGATGGGCAACATCATCGACGACCAGGTGGCCGCGATCCGCGAGAAGGTCGGCGACAAGGAGGTCATCTGCGCCCTCTCCGGCGGCGTCGACAGCGCGGTGGCCGCCGCACTCGTGCACAAGGCCGTCGGTGACCAGCTCACGTGCGTGTTCGTCGACCACGGGCTGCTGCGGGCGGGCGAGGCCGAGCAGGTCGAGCAGGACTACGTCGCGGCGACCGGCATCAAGCTCAAGGTCGTCGACGCCGCCGACCGCTTCCTGACGGCGCTCGACGGGGTCACCGATCCGGAAGACAAGCGCAAGATCATCGGGCGCGAGTTCATCCGGGTCTTCGAGGCCGCCGCGCGGGAGGTCGCGGCGGCGGGCGACGTGGAGTTCCTGGTGCAGGGGACGCTCTACCCCGACGTGGTGGAGTCCGGCGGCGGCACCGGCACCGCCAACATCAAGTCACATCACAACGTGGGCGGCCTGCCGGACGACCTCAAGTTTTCGCTGGTCGAGCCGCTGCGCACGCTCTTCAAGGACGAGGTGCGGCAGCTGGGCCTGTCGCTCGGGCTGCCCGAGGCGATGGTGTGGCGGCACCCGTTCCCGGGGCCGGGGCTGGCGATCCGGATCATCGGCGCGGTCTCCGCCGACCGGCTGGAGGTGCTGCGCGCCGCCGATCTGATCGCCCGTCAGGAGCTCACCGCGGCGGGGTTCGACCGCGACGTCTGGCAGTTTCCGGTCGTGCTGCTCGCCGACGTGCGGTCGGTGGGCGTGCAGGGCGACGGCCGCACCTACGGCCACCCGATCGTCCTGCGCCCGGTCTCCAGCGAAGACGCGATGACGGCCGACTGGTCCCGCCTGCCGTACGACGTGATCGCCAAGATCTCCACCCGCATCACCAACGAGGTGCCCGAGGTAAACCGCGTGGTGCTGGATGTGACCAGCAAGCCCCCGGGCACGATCGAGTGGGAGTAGCTAGGCGCTCGGGCCGGCCGGTGGGTGCGCCGGCCAGGCGGGCGCGTCCGCGGGCTCTTCCGGCATCAGAAACCACATCACCGGGTAAGCGAGCGCGGCCAGCCCCGCGGTGAGCACCGCCGCCACCGCGAAGATCACGCGAATGAGTACCGGATCGACATTGAAGTATCGGCCGAGGCCGCTCGCCACGCCCGCGACGATGCGGTCCGTGGTTGGGCGCCTGAGCTGCTTGTACGGAGGGTTCTCGGTCATGTCTCTACGGTCCTCTTGGCACCGCTCGGTGACCTCGGTGAGCGCCCGGATGCCTACCCTGATACCTCCCGGATGGGTGCTGATCTGTCAGCAATCTGACTGTCGTCACAGACTTGTCACCTCATTCGGGAAGAATGCCCCCCTGTGACCCCCGCGCTCGAGCCGCTCCGCAGGATCGCGGCCTACGCCGTCGTGTCCGATTCCGACGGCCAGGTGTTGCTCGTGCGCGCGTCCCCGCGTTCCGGCACGCCCGGCGTCTGGTCGCTGCCCGGCGGTGCCGTCGACCACGGTGAGGACCCCAACCACACGGTGGTCCGCGAGACCGCCGCCGAGACCGGTCTCTCGGTGACCGTGACCGGGCTGCGCGACGTGCTTGCCGACATGCGGGCGCTCCCGCACCGAGGCATCACGATCCACACCGACCGCCTGATCTACGACGTGGCGGTGCGCGGCGGCACGCTCTGCGACCGCGTCGGCCAGCCCACCGACCTGGCCCGCTGGCACACGATCGAGGCGGCCCAGGGGCTGCCACTGCGGCCGTTCACTGCGAGCGCGTTGGGGCTGCCCTCCGACGGGGTCGACGTGCGTCCGGACGAGGCGCCCGACTTCCCGTCGTTCTACGCCGTCCCCGGCCCGGACGGGCTGCACCGGGCACAGCGCTTCGCGGCGTACGCGGTGGCCACCGACCCGGATGGCCGCGTGCTGCTCACCAAGGTCGCCGACGGCTACCCGGGGGCCGGCTGCTGGCACCTGCCCGGTGGCGGCACCGACTACGGCGAGCAGCCTGGCGCCGCGCTGATCCGCGAGCTGCTGGAGGAGACCGGCCAGCGCGGGCGGCTGCTCGAGCTGCTGGGTGTGGCGAGCCACCGCGATGCCGCCTCGCTGGGCCCGGAGGGCTACCCGATCGACTGGCACGGGGTGCGCGCGTTCTACCGCGTGGTCGTCGAGGCGCCCGCCCCGCCGAGCGTGGGCGATGTGGGCGGCTCCACGTCCGAGGCGCGCTGGTTCGGCCGCGACGAGCTCTACGCGCTGGCCGCGCACGAGCTGACCGAGGTGACGGCCGAAGCCATGCGCGCGGCACGCATTTGAGGCGGATCGCCGCCTACGGTCTCTGCCGTGACGGCGAGCGGCGGGTGCTCCTCGCCCGCGGCTCGCCGAGCGCCGACCTGCCCGGCGTGTGGCAGATCCCCGGCGGCGGTATCGACCACGGCGAGCACCCGGCCGACGCGGTGGTGCGCGAGTTCGCCGAGGAGACCGGGCTGACCGTGGCGGTCACCGGCCTGCGCGCGGCCGTCTCCGACGTGCTGTGGGGCAAGCACACCGACCGCGTGATCTACGACGTGGCCGTGCAGGGTGGGGTCCTGCGCGACGAGCCGGACGGCACCACCGACCTGGCCGCCTGGATCACCCCGGCCGATCTGCCGGGCCTGCCGCTGATGCCCTTCACGGCCGAGCTGCTGGGCCTGCCGCCGGAGCCGGTCACCGTGCCCGCGCCGCCGCACGTCGCCCCGCCCCCCGCGGACCCCAGGCCGTCCCGTGGTCAGCGGTTCGCGGCGTACGGGGTGGCGACCGACCCGGCCGGCCGCCTGCTGCTCACGCAGATCGCCGACGGCTACCCCGGCGCGGGACTGTGGCACCTTCCGGGCGGCGGGACCGACCACGGCGAGCAGCCGGCCGCCGCGCTGCTGCGTGAGCTCGCCGAGGAGACCGACCAGATCGGGCAGGTCACCGACCTGCTGGACGTGACCCACAAGCGCAACCCGCGGGCGCTGGGGCCGGAGGGATACCCGATCGACTGGCACGCCGTGCGGGCCGTCTACCGGGTGCGGGTGGACGCGCCGACCGAGGCCCGCGTGACCGAGGCGGCCGGCGGCTCGACCGCCCGGGCGGCGTGGTTCAGCGCGAGCGAGGCCGCCGGACTCCCATTGACCGACGTCGCAGCCACGGCTGTGTCGCACATGACGGCCGGTTTAGGCGGCACAGGTTAGAATGTGAGGCTGCAGAATTTCTGCGGACGGGCCCACCAGGGGCTCGCCTCGCGGGGTTTGCTCGGCTATCGCCAAGCCAGCCAGACTGTGCGATGGTGTAGGCCGCATGCGACCGGACGGCCGTCGAGGCGGCGGGGAGACCGATCCGGTCATGGAGGGATACGTGCCGAGAGCCCCTTGGCGCCGGCGTCGTGCGACAGATAGTCCGCGCCCTGGAGGGCGCCGCTGGGCAGGGCGTTTGCGCCGCAGCGGCTCGTTCGCCCGGCAGGTGCTGCTGGTCCGCGTAGGCCGGCGGCGGCTGGAGTCGAGTGCCGGCTCCTCGGTTGTCGTGCCAGCTCACTACGAGTCGGTGACCGACGACGAGATCGAGTCGCTTCTGCCGGTGAGCCCGGCTCCCGCGGGCGCGGCCGTCAGCGCCGGCCCGATCCCGCTGCTCCCAGGTGAGCACACCCCGGTCCGGCGGGCCATGTTCGCGGTGGTCAACGCGTGCACCCTCAGCAGCCTCACGCTCGGCCTTCTCGCCATTTTCCTGGCGATGCGGGGCGACGTGCGCGCCGGCGCGGTCTGCCTCATCGCCTGCGTGGTGTTCGACGGCCTCGACGGCGCGATCGCCCGCCGCTCCGGCGTGGTCAGCCCGTTCGGCGCGCAGATGGACTCGCTCGCCGACATGTGCTCGTTCGGCCTCGCCGCCCCCGTGGTGGTGTACGCGTCGCTGGCCGGCACGGTGCCCAGCGTGGCGGCCGCCGCGGGCTGCACGCTCGTGGCTGGTTGCGCGGCGATCCGGCTGGCCCGCTTCAACGTGTCGCCAAAGGACGGTCGCTTCTTCTGCGGCGTGCCCACCACGATGGTCGCGGCGGTGCTCGCCGTGGGGGTGCTCATCGAGCTGCCCCTGTCGGGTGCGGCCCAGCTCGCCGGGGTGGCGCTGCTGGCGTTCGCGATGGTCTCCAGCTTCCCCTACGCCAAGATCGGCCGGCTGATCAAGCTGCCGCCGTGGCTGTGGCTGCTGCCGGTGGTGGGCGCGCTGGTCGACCCGCGCCTGACCTTCGCCGCGATCGTGGTCGGCTACGTGCTCAGCGGCCCGGTGCTCTGGCTCCGCCACCGCCACGCCGCCTAGCGCGATAACCACAGACGTTTCCGGTCCGCCCACGACAAGGGCGGACCGGAACGTTCCTGTCGAGCCCCGCCGCGAGCTCCCGGGGGCGGGGGTCAGGCCCGCCGTAGATTTTTTTTGCCCGCGTTCGTGTCAGTTGCGGGCCGTTTGCTCCCGCGGGCTCCAGGTCCGCGGGTCAAGCCCGTTGCTGCCTCCGGCGGGAGCGCTCCGGACCATCAGGATGGTGGAAGTGCCGTCCCGACGGCCATCGACCCACAGGAGCGGAGCAGACCAACGCCCAGGGCGCCAGCGCTGGGTGCCTTCTGCTATGGCCGTCTGGGGTGGCGCCCCGGGCGTTGGCCCGCTTCAAGCACATGCGGTCGATGGCCGTCGGGACGGGTGTTGACCATGGTCTGTGCAGAGTGACCATGGCGTCGTGACAGTTGACCGTGGTTTCGGCAGGAGGTTTCGTCCGGATTGTCGCTGCACATCCCATGGCCATCGAGCGGTGAGCGCTGTCATTCGTCGGTGGAGCGACGCTGTGGACAAATCCACGAACCTCGACCCCCTGAAACGTCTCTAGGAGCGCTCTCGGGGTTGGGGTGTGCCGTGATCAAAGGTCCTCTCAAGCCGCACTAGCGGGGAGCCGGGGTGAGCTGGTGAAACGCGCAGGGTGAGGCCGCGGGAGCAGCGGTCCGGACCACAGCGGACATCGCGGTAGCCCAAATCCACAGTGGGCACCGCGCTGGGCGCGCACCTCGCGCCAAGGACGGGCTCAGCGCCAGCGGGCGATCACCGAGGCGCCGCCCAGCACCCGGTCGCCGGGGGCGACCACCGGCTCGGCTGCTCCGGCGGGCAGGTAGACGTCAGTGCGGGAGCCGAAGCGGATCAGGCCGAAGCGCTCACCCTTCGCCAGCAGGGCGCCCACGGGCGCGCGCTGCACGATCCGGCGTGCCACCAGCCCTGTCCGCTGGGCCACCACCACCGTGCCCTGGGCGGTGTCCAGCACCGTGTAGGCCGCGACGTTGTGCTCGGCCTCCGGCCGCATGGCCGCGGCGAAGCCGCCGTCGGTGACGAAGTGGTCGACCACCCGGCCGGCCACGGGGGCGCGGTTGACGTGCACGTCGAACACCGACAGGAAGACCGCCACCCGCAGGAACTCGCCCGGCCCGAAGCGGTCGTCGTGCAGCCGCTCGACCGAGAGGACCTTGCCGTCGCTGGCCGCCACGACCGCCGAGGGGTCCTCCGGCACGTCGCGCTGCGGATCGCGGAAGAACGCGGCGACCGGGGCGGCGGCCAGCGCGGGCACCAGCCACAGCCGCGACTTGGGGCGGGCCAGCCGGGTCAGCGCGGCCAGGCCGAGCGCGATGCCGGCGGCGGCCACGCCGTTGGAGTCGATGTGCATGGTGCGGGTCATCGGCACGCTCGACGGCCGGTACGCCGGGGCGATGTGGCCGGCCAGCGCCGTCGGTGCGGCGGTGAAGCGCAGCCGGTGCACGCGCAGCGGCGGGTTGTTGCGCACCACGAGGTCGGAACCGACGCCGAAGAGCGCGGCCTGCCTGCCTAGCTCGGCGGCGGCGCCACCGGTGAGCTCGGTGGCCGCCGCCAGCACACCGCCCTCGACCAGATACTTGGTGAGGCCTTCGAGCGTCGCCCGCGCCTCCTCGGCGGAGCCCCGCAGCGGCTCGGCGACGATCACGACGTCGGCCGGATCCGCCTCGGCGAGCGAGTCGGCGACGCGCACCCGCTCGGTCACCCACTGGCTCTGTGCCGCGACGTGGTCGCGGAGGGCGCCCACCGCGGCGGCCTCCGCCGGTACGACGGTGAGCGTGTCGCCGGGAAGCATGCCTTCGATGGCCGCCGTCAGTGCGGCGGAGCGGCCGTGCGCGCCGACGATCAGGCCGGACTTGGGACCGTTGTGCCGGGCCAGCTCGGTCGCGAGGGCACGGGCGGCGCGGGCGGCGGTGCGGGTCTGTGTCACGCGCCCAGCATAGGCGGCATTTCTCGCGCCATCAGGGCGTCCCACACGCCAGCCGTGACGTGAAGGACGCCCTGATGATGCCGGTGTACGTCAGGCCAGGTCGGGGTCGCGCTTGGGGGGCTCCGGAGCCTTCGCGGTCTGCGGAGCCGGTGCCCCGCTGACCGGCGGCAGATACGCCACCTGCGGGCCCGCCAGCAGCTCCCGCACGATGTCGGCGTGCAGCTCGGCCGGGAGGCCGCTGACCGGGACCAGCGCCGGCTCCGGGGCGGGCGGCTCGGCCGGCGGTGGTGGCTCGCCCCTGCCGGAGCGGAGCGCGCCCATCAGCCCGAGCGCGCCGAGGAGGATGAGCGCGCTGGCCACGAACCAGCCCACGGCCGGCAGCGGCAGGTGGAAGAGCTGGGCGATGAACCACCAGCCGGCGATGAAGAGGAAGACCAGGGCGAAGGTCAGGGAGACGCCATCAGTACGGTGCGGCTTCATCGGTGCACCTCCGCCGAGCCCGCGTTGACCTTGAGGGTGATGTTGAGCTTGCCGCCGCCTTCACCATCGGTGCCGAAGTCGACGACATCGGTCGGTGAGTTCTGGAAGCCGCTCACCTTGCTGTCGAAGATGGCGGCGTCACCCGCGTTTACCTCGGCGCGCACCGTGGTGTCCACATCGGGCGGCAGGATGACGGTGAGGTCGCCGAAGCTCACGTGCACGCTGAGCGCCTCGTCCTGGTCGGTGAAGTCCACCTTGGACAGGTCGAGCACCGCGTTGCCGAAGTTGTGCTCGTAGCGCTCGGCCATGGTCTGCGCGCTGACCGGCTGCCAGTAGACGTCGCTGCCGGAGCCCTCGTACCGGTTGACCTGGGTCTCCGCGATCGTGGAGATGCCGAGCGCGGCCGCGGCGATGAAGCCGAGCGCGATCAGCCACCGGGCCCGGCCGAACCAGGATCCGATCAGCAGGCCGAGCGCGATCGTGAGGAGCACGCCGAAGAAGTACGTAGATGGCTTGATGCTGACGAAGTTGGCCAGGTCGAGCGCGGCCACCGCGCCGAGCGCCACGAAGATCAGCGAGAACGTCGCGGCGCCGAGCGGCGAGCGCTCCTTCGGCGGCTTCGGCGGCTTGGGTGGCGCGGGTGGTGCCGCGGGCGGCCCGCTGTAGCTGGGTGGGTAGGGGCCAGGTCCGCCGTACGGCCCGTGCGGCGCGAACGGCGGGCGGTAGCCACCCGACGGCGGCCCGGGCGGCCCCGGGGGTGCGGGCGGCGGTGCCGGCGGGTACGAGGGCGGGCCCGACCGATGCGTCGGAGGCGGCGACATCGGCGGTGGGCTGGGAGGCTGCATTGGCGGCACCGAAGAGCTCGGGGGCACCGGCGGATGCGGTGCCGAGGGCGGGGGAGGGAAGGTGGCGGTCGACGTGTACGGCCCGGTGGCGGCCGGCCGGGGCGCGCCGGGCCCAGGCGAGTACGGGTAGGGCGGAGCGCTCGGCTGCCATGGCCGCCCCGCCCCGAACGGCACCCCACCCCCGCCGGGTGCCGCCGGGGCGGAGCGGCCGGGCTTCCGGTTGAGCAGCAGTGCCCCACCGATGAGCGCTGCCGCGCCCAGCACCACTGCCCGGAAGCCATCCGTCACGATCAGGCCGAACATGACCACGACCAGGATGCCGAGGATGATCACCATGATCGGTGACATGCTCGACCGGCCGCGGCCCAGCATCGACTCCACCGGCGAGGCCGTGTCGCCCTCGGCCGGGATGATGAGCCAGGCGGCGAGGTAGACAAGGATGCCGATACCGCCGAAGAAGCCCAGCACGGCGAGGAGCACCCGCCACAGCACCGGGTCGGTGTTGGTGGCCCGCGCGATCGCCGCACACACACCGGCGACGTAGCGGCCCTGGCGGGGGCGGACCAGGCCGTACCGCGAGGTGAAGGCGGCCATGGTCGGGTCGCCGGCGCCGGGCGGCGGTGGTGGCGGCGCACCCGCGCCCGGAGGCGGTGGCGGTGTGCCAGCACCCGGCGGCGGCGGTGGTGGCGGCGTGCTCGCGCCCCCTTCACGCCTGGTCGGCTCCTCGGCCGGCGCCCCTTCCGCCACGGGCGTGTCCCGCAGCGTCGGGTCGGCCGCCCACGGGTCAGCCGCCGGCACCTCGGCGGTGGGCTCGTCCGGCCGCACCTCGGCTGTGGCCTCGTCACCCGCCACGGAGGCGGGACCCGCCGCGGCTCCGGCCTCCGAAGGCGCGGGCGTCGCGGGCGAGGGGCGGGTCGTGTCGTCGTCGCCCTCCGGTCGGCGGGCCTGGGCACCTTCATCCGTCATGTGTTCGATCCTCGCCGCTGGGGCACCCGAACAGCCTCAGGCGGCAACCCTGACCCCACCCTGAGATCTTCGGCGCCAATGTCCGGGGCGTCCCCGTGGCCAGGGGCCCTTCCCGCGTGTGACGATCGGTGAGCAGGCATCCACATCCACCCGCGAGGGAGTAGAGCGATCGTCACCGCCGGGACCCAGCAGCCCCGCCTCACCCGTTCCCGCGACCAGCGGGTCGTGGCCGGGGTGGCGTCGGGCGTTGCCCGCCACCTGGGCATTCCCCCGGTGCGGGTGCGCATCGCCTTCGTCGTCCTGCTCCCGCTCAGCGGCCTGGGGCTGCTTCTTTACGCGGCCTTCTGGGCGGTGCTGCCGCTCCAGGTGGGCACGGGCGAGGCCCCACCCCGGCGCAACTTCATGCATCTGCTGCCGTTCGTGGCGATCGGGCTGGGCCTCATCCTGGTGCAGACGCTCGCCTTCGGCTTCGGCGCGCTCGGCGTCACCGGCCTGGCCGGCTGGCTGGTCGCGATCATCGCGGTCGGTGCCGGCGTCATCTGGCACGAGTCCGACCCCGCGCGGCGCCGCCAGTGGAGCGAGGCCCTGCCCCGGGTGCCGTGGCTGGGCGCGGTGGTCGACGAGAGCGACCGCCGGGCGTTCCTGCTCCGCTTCATCGGCGGCGGCGTGCTGGTCTCGGTGGGCATCATCGGCGTCATCGCGGTGTACTCGCCGACGGAAAACTTCAGCTCCGTGATCAACGGCATCATCTTCGCCCTGGTGAGCCTCGCCGGCGTGGCGGTGGTGGCCGGCCCGGTGCTGTGGCGTACCTACAACCAGCTGCGCACCGAGCGCGAGGGCCGCATCCGCGAGATGGAGCGGGCCGAGCTGGCCGCGATGGTGCACGACCAGGTGCTGCACACGCTCGCCCTCATCCAGCGCAACGCCGGGGACGTCAAAGCGGTGCAGCGGCTAGCCCGCGGGCAGGAGCGCAGCCTGCGCAACTGGCTGTACAAGCCGGTCGCCTCGCCCAACGAGCGGCTCTCCGCCGCGCTGGAGCAGGCGGCCGCCGAGGTCGAAGACACCTACGCCATCACGGTGGAGACCGTCGTGGTCGGCGACCGGGAGACCGACGAGCGGGTCGGCGCGCTGGTGGCCGCCGCCCGCGAGGCCCTGGTCAACGCCGCCCGCCACGCGAAGGTGCAGACCGTGTCCCTCTACGCGGAGGTCGAGCCCGACCAGCTGAGCGTTTTCGTGCGTGACCGGGGCGCCGGGTTCGACCCGTCCACGGTGGAGGACCATAGGCATGGCGTCCGCGGCTCCATCATCGGGCGGATGCAGCGGCACGGCGGGCGCGCCACGATCATCAGCGAGCCCGGCGACGGCACCGAGGTGCGCCTGTTCCTCCCGACCTCGCGGGAGAGCGTCACCACTGGGAAGGACGGATCATGACCGAGCGAAGCAAGGCAGCGAAGCGAGGACGGACATGAGCGACCAGACCGAGACGCGGCGACTGCGGGTGTTCCTCGTCGACGACCACGCGATGTTTCGGGCCGGCGTCCGCGCTGAGCTCGGCGCGCACGTCGACGTGATCGGCGAGGCGAGCACGGTCACCGAGGCGGTCTCCCGGATCGCCGCGCTCGAGCCCGACGTGGTGCTGCTCGACGTGCACATGCCGGAAGGCGGCGGCCGCGCCGTGCTCGACGCGATGCGCCGCACCCACCCGCAGGTCCGCTTCCTCGCCCTCTCCGTCTCGGACGCGGCCGAAGACGTGATCGGCCTGATCCGGGCCGGCGCGCGAGGCTATGTCACCAAGACCATCTCGCCCGACGAGCTCGCCGCCGCGATCCGCCGGGTGGCCGACGGCGACGCGGTGTTCAGCCCCCGGCTGGCCGGATTCGTGCTGGACGCCTTCGCCGCCCGCCCGGACGCCCCGGTGGCCGACCCCGAGCTCGACCAGCTCACCAACCGTGAGCGCGAGGTGCTGCGCCTGCTCGCCCGGGGCTACGCCTACAAGGAGATCGCCAAGGAGCTCTTCATCTCCATCAAGACGGTGGAGACCCACGTGTCGAACGTGCTCCGCAAGCTCCAGATGTCCAACCGCTACGAGCTCTCCCGCTGGGCCGCCGACCGCCGCCTGGTCTGAATTTCAACGACAACCATCTGTGCCGGCGTCGGCGTTCTATTCCGTATGTAGGACGGTGAACGCCTCGGCGAGCCGGCCGGCGGGTAGCCCGGCGGCCTCCGCGACGGCGACGAGTCGATCGCGCAGCAGAGCGTCCAGGTCCAGATGGGAGGTTTGCGATGCGTGTGCACGCAGCGCTGCCACTTTTCTCGGGTACGCCTCCGTGACGTCCACGGCGTGGTCCGGGCTCGGGCCGCCGGCATACCACACCTCGCGTACCACCCAGGGCTCCAGCCCCGCCTCGAGCAGCTCAGGGTGGGCGAAGGGGTTGCGCGCGTCCGGGTAGATCGCGCAGGTGGTGGCCTCGCCGACCGCGAGGTGGTCGGGGTGGCTCGGGCCGGCCAGGCGCTCCCACCGGCGCAGCGGGCTGCTGGTGAGCACCCGGTCGGGCCGGAAGCGGCGGATCGCCGCGGTGATGTCGCGGCGCAGCTCGAAGGTGGGCGTCAGCTGACCGTCCCGGTACCCCTCCAGGAAGTCGACCTGCTTGACCCCGACGGCCGCGGCCGCGGCGCGCTGCTCGTTTTCCCGGATCATGGGCATCTGGTCGCGTGGCGTGTCGTCGAAACCACCGGCATCACCCCGAGTAACGATGAGGTACGCCACATCGATGCCGGCATCCACCCAACCGGCCACCGTCCCGGCGGAACCAAAGTCGATATCGTCTGGATGCGCGAACACGGCTAGTACGCGCCGAACGTCGGAGAGTGCGGGTGCGGAGGCAGGGAACGTCACAACAACCGATGGTACGACGGATCGGGCGTCGGCCGTTCGTCGGAAAAGGCCCAGGTCAGAGCCCTATGATCTTGGCGAAACATGATCTTTACACAGTATCGACCGCGTCCCGGCCGAATATCGGGTTGATAACGCTCCTTCACGTTGGTGGGCGGGCGGTGTCACAGTGTCAGCACCTCACCCGCCCCGCACCAGCGCCCAGGAGGCATGGTCATGCACGCAGACGCCGCACCCAAGGCTGTCCGCGATCCAGTAGCCTCCCTGGCGTTCCGCGCGTCGGCGGTGGTGACGGCCGATCCCAGCGGATCATCAACCTGCCAGGCCATTGCCCATTCCGGGTGATAGCGACATGGCAGCGTGACGCCGCGGACTGTCGGGCGGCACCGACCCGTAGCTGTGCGAAAAATCTGAGGAACGACAGCGAACCACTCAAGGGAGGCCCTGAGAAATGAGAGTCTCGAAGCGTGCGAGCGCGGTAGCCGCCATCGCGGCTGTCGCACTCGTCGCGGCAGGCTGCGGCGGCGGAGACGACGACGAAACCAGCGGCAATTCGGACAAGACTGCGAATGGCGCCATCACCATCGAAGGCACGCAGCCGGCGAACCCGCTGCTGCCGAGCAACACCAGTGAGACCGGTGGTGGCGACCTCCTCGACTTCATGTGGACCGGCCTGATCAACTACCCGGCGGGTGGCGGCGACCCGGTCAACGCGGTCGCCGAGTCGATCGACACGACCGATTCGCAGAACTACACGGTCAAGATCAAGAAGGGCACGAAGTTCCACGACGGCACCGAGGTGAAGGCGAAGAGCTTCGTCGACGCCTGGAACTTCACCGCCAACTCGGCGAACGGCCAGCAGCAGGCCAGCTTCTTCAGTGACATCGAAGGCTACGCGGACGTCCACAGCGAGGACCCGGACGGCGAGGAGGGCCCGCAGAAGGCCCCGGCGCCGAAGGCCCAGACGATGTCCGGCCTGGCCGTCGTGGATGACTACACGTTCACGATCAAGCTGAGCGCACCGTTCTCGATCTTCCCGGTGAAGCTGGGCTACAGCGCGTACTACCCCCTGCCGGAATCCTTCTTCGCCGCGGCGGACAAGAACGAGTGGGGCAAGAAGCCGGTCGGTAACGGCCCGGTCAAGTTCGTCTCCTGGACGGACAACGTCGAGGTCAAGTTCACCCGGTTCGACGACTACACGCTTGACGACAAGGTCAAGATCAAGGACGTCACGGTCAAGCTCTACCAGGAAGACACGGCGGCGTACGCCGACCTGATCGCCAACAACCTCGACTTCCAGCAGCAGGTGCCGGTCTCGGCGCTCGCCGGCGAGAAGTGGAAGGCTGACCTGGGCAACCGGGCGATGACCGTGGACATCCCGGTGCAGCAGATCATCGCGTTCCCGATCTACGACAAGCGGTACCAGAACAAGGACCTGCGTCGCGCGGTGTCGCTGGCCATCAACCGGGAGGAGATCGCCTCGAAGATCTTCTTCAACACCCGTAAGCCGGCCACCAGCTGGGCCGCGCCGGGTACCCCGGGTGCCGACGGCTTCGAGTGCACCAACTGCAAGTTCGACCCCGAGGGCGCCAAGGCGGCGCTGCAGGCGGCCGGTGGCTTCCAGGGCGAGATGGTGCTGTTCTACAACGCCGACGCCAGCCACAAGGAGTGGATGGAGGCGGTCGCCAACAGCGTCGCCACCACGCTCGGCATCAAGGTCCGCGCCTTGGGCATGCCGACGTTCGCCGTCTTCCGGCAGAACATCGACGGCCACAAGATGACCGGCCCGTACCGCGCCGGCTGGCAGGCCGACTACCCGAACGGTGAGAACTGGGTCGGCCCGCTCTACGTGACCGGCGGCAGCTCGAACGACGGCCTCTACAGCAACCCCGAGGTCGACCGGCTCTACAAGGAGGGCTCGACCGCTCCGGACGAGGCCGCCGCGGCGGCGAAGTTCGCCGAGGCCATCAAGATCGTCGACGCTGAGATGCCGTCGATCCCGATCGTCTCGGTCACGCAGCAGTCGGGTATCTCGAACAAGGTTACGGGCGTCAAGACCAACTGGGTCGGCTCGATCGACCTCTCCACGGTCGAACTCGTCTGATCCACCAGTATCAACACCTCAGGGTCCGGCCTACCATCATCGGTAGGCCGGACCCCGGGGGTTTCACCACTGGTGACGTGCGGCCACCCCTCGTGCGTCGCCCCCACCCTGTCCCGGCGTCAAACAGGACGCCCCGTCTGGAGGACCCATGGGCCGTTACGTCTTGAGACGGCTGCTCCAGCTCATCCCCGTCTTCTTCGGGACGACGCTGCTGATCTACTGGCTCGTCTGGTCTGTCCCGGGTGACCCGTTCGCGGGCAAGTGTGGTGAGCGTGCCTGTCCGGACTCGTACATCCAGTTCATGACTGAGAAGTACCATCTGGACGACCCGCTCCCGGTTCAGTACATCTACTACATGGGGCACCTGCTGACCGGTGACTTCGGTCAGACGTTCGGCGGCCGGGACATCAGCGAGATCATCTCTCAGGCCTACCCCAACACCCTCAAGCTGGCGTTGGTCGGCCTCACCATCGAGGCCATCATCGGGCTCACCGCGGGCATCCTCACCGGCCTGCGGCGCAACGGCTTCCTGGACAACCTGGTCCTGGTCTCCACGCTCTTCCTGCTGGCCATCCCGACCTTCGTCAGCGGCTTCCTGCTCCAGTTCATCCTGGGTGTGCAGATCGGGATCATCAACCCGACGGTCTCGGCCGACGCGCCGTTCTCGGAGCTGATAGTCCCCGGCTTCGTGCTGGCCAGTGTCTCGATGGCGTACGTGGCCCGGCTGACCCGCACGAGCATCGCGGAAAACTCGCGGTCCGACTACGTGCGCACAGCGGTGGCCAAGGGTCTGCCCCAGCGCCGGGTGGTCGGCGTGCACCTGCTCCGCAACTCCTTGATCCCGGTGATCACCTTCCTCGGCACCGACCTGGGCGCCCTGATGGGCGGCGCGATCGTGACGGAAGGGATCTTCAGCATCAACGGGATCGGCCGGGAGGTCTACCGGGCTATCGTTACCAAGGAGAGCGCGACCGTCGTCGGCATCGTGGTCGTCCTGGTGATGGTCTACCTGTTGATGAATCTCCTGGTCGACCTGCTCTACGCCGCACTCGACCCGAGGATCCGCTATGAGTGACCCCACGTCTGGCTCCCTGGTCACCACCCCGCCCCCGGAGCAGCCCGGTATCGTCGCCGACACCGCCCCCGTTGATGCCGGCCTACCCAAGGCCAAGCGGGACAAGCCCCGTGGCCTCCTCGGCGACGCGTGGTACGACCTGCGCCGCAAGCCGCTCTTCTGGATCTCGGCCGGCTTCATCACGCTCTTCGTGCTGATCGCCGCGTTCCCGTTCCTATTCACCAGTGGCAGCCCTACCTCCGGCAGCCTGAGCCGCAGCCTGGAGGGCCCCGGCAGCAGCGGCTGGTTCGGGTATGACATCCAGGGGCAGGACATCTACTCCCGGGTGATCTACGGCGCCCGTGCCTCGATCCTCGTCGCGGTGAGCGCGACGCTCGGCACCGTCCTCCTCGGCGGTCTGGTCGGCGTGATCGCCGGCTTCCGGGGCGGCTGGGTCGACGCCCTGCTCTCCCGGATCGCCGACGTGTTCTTCGGGATCCCGTTCGTGCTCGGCGCGATCGTCATCCTCTTCTCGCTCAACCCGCGCGGCGCCGGCTCCAACGAGTGGAAGATCATGGGCCTCGTCATCCTGGCGCTGGTCATGCTGACCTGGCCGGTGGCGATGCGGATCATGCGATCCAGCGTGCTGGCGGCGAAACAGGCCGACTACGTGGTGGCCGCCCGCGCGATGGGCGCCAGCAACACCCGGATCATCTTCAAACACCTGATCCCCAACTGCCTCGCCCCGGTGCTGGTCTACTCGACGATCCTGGTCGGTGCGTACATCGGCGCGGAGGCCACGCTCTCCTTCCTCGGCGTGGGACTCCAGTCCCCGGTGGTGTCGTGGGGCGTCATGATCAGTGACTCTCAGCAGTACATCCGGGTCGCGCCGTACTGGCTGCTGTTCCCATCGGCGTTCCTCGTCACCGCTGTGCTGAGCTTCGTGATGCTCGGCGAGGCGGTCCGCGAGGCCCTCGACCCGAAGCTGCGGTAGGAGACACCGTTGTCCAACGTCTACGTAGCCGACCAGCCCGAAGCGGCACGCGAGGGGCGGCCGAGCGGCCGCCTCCTCGAGGTCGAAGACCTCCGCGTGGAGTTCCGCACCCGGGATGGTGTCGCCAAGGTCATCAACGGCGTCACCTACCACGTCGACGCCGGCGAGACCCTCGCCGTGCTCGGCGAGTCCGGGTCCGGCAAGAGCGTGACCGCCCAGACCATCATGGGCATCCTCGACACCCCGCCCGGGTTCGTCACCGGTGGCGAGGTCCGCTTCCACGGCAAGGACATGCTCAAGATGTCCGGCGAGGAGCGGCGCCGCATCCGGGGCGAGGGCATCGCGATGGTGTTCCAGGACGCGCTCTCGGCACTCAACCCGGTCTTCACGGTCGGCTTCCAGATCGCCGAGCAGTTTCGGATCCGGCGGGGCATGAGCCGGCGCGACGCAAAAAAGCGCGCCGTCGAGATGCTCGACCAGGTCAAGATCCCAAATGCCCAGCAGCGGCTCAACGAGTACCCGCACCAGTTCTCCGGCGGTATGCGGCAGCGCGTCATGATCGCCATGTCGCTGGCCCTCGACCCCGAGGTGCTGATCGCGGACGAGCCCACGACCGCGCTCGACGTCACGGTGCAGGCCCAGATCATGGACCTGCTCGCCGACCTCCAGCGTGAGCGGCACATGGGCCTGATCCTGATCACGCACGACCTTGGCGTGGTGGCAGACGTCGCCGACCGCATCGCGGTGATGTACGCCGGCCGCATCGTCGAAGAGGGCGACGTACACGAGCTGTACGCGAAGCCGGCCCACCCGTACACCCTCGGGCTGCTGGAGTCGATCCCGCGCATCGACGAGAAGGGGCAGCAGCTCCGGACCATCCGCGGGCTCCCGCCGAGCCTGCTGAACATCCCGTCCGGCTGCCCGTTCCACCCGCGCTGCCCCATGGCGCAGCCGATCTGCCCCGAGAAGGTGCCACCGCTGCTCCAGCTCGGCCCCACCCGGGCCAGCGCCTGCCACTTCGCCGAGGAGCTTGTGCAACGTGACTGATTCCATCCTCGAGGCCCGCGACCTGGTCAAGTACTACCCGGTCACCCGCGGAGTGGTGTTCAAGAAGACGGTCGGCCACGTGCAGGCGGTCGACGGTGTCTCGTTCGACCTGCGCAAGGGCGAGACGCTCGGCATCGTGGGCGAGTCGGGCTGTGGCAAGTCGACGCTGGCCAAGGTGCTGATGCACCTGGAAAAGCCGACGAGCGGCGGCGTGACCTTCAACGGCCAGGACATCTACAAGCTGGGCGCCACCGGCCTGCGGCGGCTGCGCCGCAACATCCAGCTGGTGATGCAGGATCCGTACACCTCGCTCAATCCGCGCATGACGGTCGGCGACCTGGTCGGCGAGCCGTTCGAGATCCACACTGAGGTGGCGCCCAAGGCCAGCCGGCGGCAGAAGGTGCAGGAGCTGCTGGAGGTGGTCGGGCTCAACCCCGAGCACATCAACCGCTACCCGCACCAGTTCTCCGGTGGCCAGCGGCAGCGCATCGGCATCGCCCGCGCGCTGGCGCTGCGGCCCGAGATCATCGTGTGTGACGAGCCGGTGAGTGCCCTGGACGTGTCGATCCAGGCCCAGGTGATGAACCTGCTGGAGAAGCTCCAGGACGAGTTCGGCCTGTCGTACATCTTCATCGCGCACGATCTGTCCGTGGTCCGCCACCTCGCCGACCGGGTCGCGGTGATGTACCTCGGCAAGATCGTCGAGATCGGCACCGAAGACGAGATCTACGAGCGGCCGACCCACCCGTACACGCAGGCCCTGCTCTCCGCGGTGCCGGTGCCTGACCCCAACAGCCGGCGCAACAAGGCGATCATCCGCCTGACCGGCGACGTTCCGAGCCCGACCAACCCGCCGTCCGGCTGCCGCTTCCGGACCCGCTGCTGGAAGGCTCAGGACGTCTGCGCGCGCGACGTGCCGCTGCTCGAGGTCCGCAGCGGTTCCGACCACCCCAGCGCCTGCCACTTCGCCGAAAAGCGCGAGATCGTGGTGTCGCACGAGGCGGGCGAGCTCACGGAGCTGCCGACTCGGACGCTGTAGGTATCTGGGCCAGGGCGACCCGCTACGGGCGGTCTCAGGTCTTGGCCCAGATACGGCTCAGCAGGGCCCGCCCGGCGCCGGCTACAGCGGGCCGCGACCGGCCCGGAGGATGAGGAGCGCCAGCTGCGTCCCGTCCGCGCCGAGCGCCTGGCGGAAGCGGTCGACGATCTCGCGCTCGCGCGACAGCACCAGCCGCGTGCCGCCGGAGGCCAGGCGGGTGGCGCCAACGCGCTGGGAGAGGCGGGCGCGCTCCTGCCAGAGGGCGATCAGCTCGCTGTCGATCTCGTCGATGCGCTCGCGCAAGGAGAGGATGCTCTCCGCCGCCTCTGGGGCGTTCGTGCCCGTATCGTCGCTGCTAGCCGGGGTGCCGGGCTGTTCCGCCACGTCGGTGGCCATCGGGTACTCCCTGGGTGTTGTCCGGTCCTCTGGAGCCCAGAGCGCCAAAAGCCCCGGACTCCAGGAGCCCGGGGCGTTTGGTAGGTCTTGTGATCAGGCGCGACCTACGGCTGCCGGACTCCCGGAGCCGTAGGTAAAGTAACGCCGCACCTGGTGGATCACGCGGTGAAGTATGCCAGCGGCTCCGGCCAGGTGCAAGGAGGGACGCCGCGTCCGCGCCGCCCCTCCTCGCGTTCTCAAGCGGTCTTCGTGATCCGGTTTTGCGGTCCGGGCCCGATCGGAGCGCCGGCGCCCAGGTGTGCCACGAGCGCGTCGATGTCGAACCCGGGCGCGGTGGTCCGGTCCGTGCCGCCGGTGAGGCGGGTGAACCCGTCGCCACCGTTGGCCAGGAAGTCGTTCGTCGTGACGCGGTACGTGGCCGCCGGGTCGATCGGCGTGCCGTTGAGCGCCAGGCTGCTCACCTTGGAGCCGGCCACCTGTGTCGAGTCGTACGAGTACGTGAAGCCGGCCGACACCTGCAGGATGCGCTGGACCGTCTGCCCGCCGAACCCGACGAACTGCTGCTCCAGCACCTCCTTGAGCTGGGCACCCGTGAGGGTCTGGGTGACCACCAGGTTGTTGAACGGCTGCACCGTGAAGCACTCGCCGTACGTGACGTCGCCAGGCGCCTCGCCGCCGGGCGAGTTGCCGAACGTCAGCGGTGCCCGGATGCCTCCCGGGTTCATCAGCGCGATCTGGGCGCCCGCTCCGGTCGTGTACCCCAGCTGGGCGTCGGCGATCACGTCACCGAGCGAGCTCTCGCCGGCCGCGTTGGCCGCCGTGGTGAGGTCCGCGGTGATCTTGCCGACGATCCGGTTGGAGATGGGCGCGACCGCCGTGCGGTACTTGTCGGCGATCTTCTTGGCGCTCTGGTCCACCAGCGCCGGGTTGCGTACGAACGCGCCACTGGCGTCGGTCTGCCAGCTGCCGTCGGGGTTGCGGACGCCGTTCTCCACGATGACGTTGCGGGCGGCGATCTCGGCGAACTTGCCGCTCCGCTTGTCCAGCGTGAAGTCGATGTCGGTCACCAGCACGCCATTGCTGCCGGCGCTGGTCACCACCGTCGGGGCGCCCGCGGAGTTGGGCAGCTGGCACGAGTAGAAGCGGTGGGTGTGCCCGGAGACCACGATGCCGAACTCCGGACGCAGCCCAGCCACGATGTTGGTGATCGGGCCGGCGAAGTTGGCGCAGCCGTCGACCGGCTGGGGGGTTGGCGGGGCCGACTGCGCGCCGCCCTCGTGGATCAGCAGCACCATCGACTTCACGCCGACGAAGCGGAGCAGCGTGGCCCACTTGTTGGCGGTCTCGATCTCGTCGCGGAAGTCGACGGTCGTGATGCCCGCCGGGTTGACGATCGAGGGGGTGCCCTTCAGCGTCATGCCCACGAAGCCGACCGGCACACCGTCGACGATGCGGATGTCGACCGGCAGCAGCAGCGGAAGGCCGGTGTTCTTCTGCACCACGTTGGCGGCGAGGTAGTTGAACTTCGCGCCCTTGAAGCCGTCGCCGTCCTGGCAGCCGTCGACCGGGTGGCAGCCGCCGCGCTGGAGGCGGCGCAGCTCGGTGGTGCCCTCGTCGAACTCGTGGTTGCCCACCGAGCTGATCTGGAGGCCGGCGTTGTTGAGCAGCTCGATCGAGGGCTCGTCGTGGAACGCCGCGCTGACCAGCGGCGTCGCGCCGACCAGGTCGCCGGCGCCGACGGTGAGCGACTCGCGCCGCTCGGCCTTGGCGTCGGCGCGCAGTTTCTTGATCCAGGTGGTCAGGTACTCCACCCCACCGGCCGGCGTGCCGTTGACCAGGCCGCCGCTGCCGACCGGCGCGTCGATGGCGCCGTGGAAGTCGTTGAAGCCCAGCAGGTTGCCCTTGGCTGTCCGGTCACCCTTGCCGTGGCCGCCGAGCTCGTACGAGACGGCGACCGGGGACATCGGCGTCCAGGCGGCCGCCTGGTCAGACTCCGCGGACTCGGGAGAACTGAACGGCACAGTAGCGACAACGGCCAGCGCGAGGGCGGGTACGGCGAGGTTACGCAGCACCGCCCACCCGCGCGAGCGCGATGGGGTCATGGTGTCTCTCCCTAATGTGCATATGCGCATGTGCGAGAACAGAGGTCATGTTTCTCGTCGATGCATGATCGCACCAGGCCTGGTCGGTGACCTTTTAGTAGCCATCCGGCGCGCGGGGCGGGAGCGTGGAGCGCGGGAGAACGTCGGTGGGGCGGCATAGACTCGGTGCGCGATGCATGCTCTCTTTGACGCCTCTCAGACAGGCGCTGACACCCCCCAGACGGAGGCCTCGGCGGAGGGCGGCGATGCCGCCCCGGAGCCGGATGGCCAGCCCCGACGTCCCCGCCGGCCCCGGCTCGATCCGGACCAGCTGCTAGAGGGGCTCAACGGGCCGCAGCGCGACGCGGTCGTCCACGCCGGCTCACCCCTGTTGATCGTGGCGGGTGCGGGCTCGGGCAAGACCCGCGTGCTCACCAATCGGATCGCCTACCTGCTGGCCGCGCGTGACGTGCACCCCGGCCAGATCATCGCGATCACGTTCACCAACAAGGCCGCCGGCGAGATGAAGGAGCGGGTGGCCGCGCTGGTCGGCGGCCGGGCGCGGCTGATGTGGGTGTCGACCTTCCACTCCGCCTGCGTGCGCATCCTGCGGGCCGAGCACGAGCACGCGGGGCTCAAGTCGACGTTCTCCATCTACGACGCCGACGACTCCCGCCGGCTGATGCAGATGGTGGCCCGCGAGCTCGACCTCGACCCCAAGCGCTATCCGGCGCGCGGCCTCGCCCACCAGGTCTCCAACCTGAAAAACGAGCTGATCGACCCGGAGAGCTTCGCCGACCGCGCCAAGGGCCCGGCCGAGCGGGCCATCTCCGAGGCCTACACGCTCTACCAGCGGCGCCTCAAGGAGGCTCACGCGCTGGACTTCGACGACCTCATCATGACCACCGTCCACTTGCTCCAGTCACACCCGCACGTGGCGGAGACCTACCGGCGGCGCTTCCGGCACGTACTCGTCGACGAGTACCAGGACACCAACCACGCGCAGTACGTGCTGATCAAGGAGCTGGTCTCCGGCACGCCCGGCCTGGAGCCGGCGGAGCTGTGCGTGGTCGGCGACGCAGACCAGTCGATCTACGCGTTTCGCGGCGCCACGATCCGCAACATCCTGGAGTTCGAGCGCGATTTCACCGACGCGCGCACGATCCTCTTGGAGCAGAATTACCGCTCCACCCAGACCATTCTCAACGCTGCCAACGCGGTCATCGACCGCAACTCCTCCCGCAAGCCCAAGCGGCTGTGGAGCGAGCAGGGGCAGGGCGAGCAGATCGTCGGATACGTCGCGGACACCGAGCACGCCGAGGCCGACTGGGTGGCCCGCGAGATCGACCGTCTCTGCGACGCCGACCAGGCCCGCCCCGGCGACGTCGCGGTGTTCTACCGCACCAACGCCCAGTCCCGTGTGTTCGAAGAGGTCTTCATCCGGGTCGGCCTGCCCTACAAGGTGGTCGGCGGCGTGCGCTTCTACGAGCGCAAGGAGGTCCGCGACGCGCTGGCCTACCTGCGCGCGATCGTCAACGACGACGACACGGTGAGCATCCGCCGCATCCTCAACACCCCGCGCCGGGGGATCGGCGACCGCGCCGAGGCCTGCGTCGAGGCGCTCTCGAGCCGCGACCGCGTCTCGTTCGGCGCCGCGCTCCGCCGCGCCGCCGAGGCGCCCGGCATCTCCACCCGCGCGATCAACGGCATCGCCGAGTTCGTCACGCTGCTCGACAGCGTCCGCGAGCTGGCCGAGACCTCGCCGCCGGAGGAGGTCCTGGAGGCCGTGCTCCAGCGCTCGGGATACCTCGCCGAGATCGAGGAGAGCCTCGACCCGCAAGACGCCGGCCGGGTGGAAAACCTGCAAGAGCTCGTGAGCGTCGCCCGGGAGTACACCGAACGCGCCGAGGCCCAGGCCGAGGAGGGCGCAGAGGCAGCGGACGCGGGCACAGACTCGCCGGCCTCCCGGCCGGAGGGCGCGACGCTGGCCGGCTTCCTGGAGCAGGTGGCGCTCGTCGCCGACGCCGACCAGGTGCCCTCCGACGACCCCGACCACCAGGGCGTGGTCACGCTGATGACGCTGCACACCGCCAAGGGCCTGGAGTTTCCGGTGGTGTTCCTGACCGGGCTCGAAGACGGCGTGTTCCCGCACCTGCGCTCGCTCGGCGACACCCGCGAGCTGGAGGAGGAGCGCCGCTTGGCGTACGTCGGGATTACCCGGGCCCGCCAGCGCCTCTACATCTCCCGTGCGATGACGCGGGGCGCGTGGGGCCAGCCGCAGTACAACCCGGCCTCCCGCTTCCTCGCCGAGCTTCCCGACGAGCTCGTGCGGTGGGAGCGCACCGACGCGGCGTACACGTCGTGGTCGGGCACCGGCGGCGGCATCGGTGGCCGGTCGTCCGGCCCGGGCGCGAGCCGCGGCACCTTCACCGGCGGCACCGCCAAGGCCGCCCGCCTGGCCGAGCGCCTGGGCGTCGACGGCGCCAAGCTCGCCACCGCGAGCGACCTACCCCAGGTCCCGAGCGTCAGCGCCGGCGACCGCATCAACCATCAGCGCTACGGCATGGGCCGCGTGGTGGAGGTCGAGGGCTACGGCGCGAGGGCCCAGGCAAAGGTCGACTTCGGCGACCAGATCATGTGGATCGTCCTCCGCCACGCCCCCATCGAGAAGATCTAGCCGATCCGTCCCAAGAGACCTTCAGGAGAAATCTGAGCTACCGCGACGCCCGTCGTGGTCCAGACCCAATGCCGCTCGGCTTATTTTGATCAAGGCTGTGACCTGGTCATTCTCTGAGGGTTTCATTCCAAAGAGTCAGAGGCTTTGAGCTGCCGCGATGTTCGTCGTGGTCCGGACCGCCGCTCCCGCGGCCTCACCCTGCTTCCTTGGTCGCGGTCTTTTGTCGCCTCCGGCGGGAGCGCTCCGGACCGTCAGGCTGGGGTAGCGCCATCCCGGCGGTGGGGTGTGCGGGTGCGGCTCGCGCCGGGCTCGGTCGCACTGAGTAGTGGGGGCTTTCTCCGGATTTATCAGCTCATCGTGCCCTGGCGAGCGCCTGGCTCAAAAGATCGTGGTACGGAACTGGTTCCCCTCTAGTCAAGGGGTGGTGGCGAGGGCTGTTCTACTCTTGGTGGTGGCGGGTCCGGGTTGTGACTTGTCCGAAGTGGCGGCTGTCGGGGTTGGGTCGTC